>Ga0209000_1000438_pt1 | contig 41170 bp, 40 predicted proteins | sample RifGroD2_FD_183998 | JGI IMG/M metagenome (GOLD analysis project Ga0209000, IMG submission 183998) | Groundwater microbial communities from Rifle, Colorado, USA - Groundwater D2 (SPAdes) (version 2) | ecosystem: Environmental > Aquatic > Deep subsurface > Groundwater | place: Rifle, Colorado... | reverse complement strand
ACCGCGGAAGGAACTGCCAAACCCCTGTACCCTGAAAAATTTCAGCCGAGGATGGGACTTGAACCCACAACCTGTCGCTTACGAAGCGAATGCTCTACCAATTGAGCTACCTCGGCAACGGACATCTATTATATAGTAATTTCAAAGACAATTCAAAAGTTTTAAGAAAAAGCGTAGCACGGAAACTGCCTTTGGTGGCCAATTTGGTGGCTAAAATCTGGCCACCAGCCCCTAAATTCCGCACCACAAAGCACAACAAACCAGCGCAAACATAGAACCGTTCCTTCCCCCCCCAAAAAGTACCAGTAAACCCACTATGGGCAGCATTTTGGTCAAAATAAAATCTCCGGCAGCCCTTTGCCGGAGATTTCCCGCTCGCACAAAACAAAATAGAACAAAGTGGAGCTATGCTTTCAATACCAGCCTAATTCTTTCTCTTCAATCGCTGCAGGATCCTCCTGACCTTCTCTTTTGTCGCCGGGGTCGTGGTAAGCTGCAAAGCCCTCTCATAATTTTTAATTGCACTGGCGGTGTTGCCGCTTTTCTCGAGCGCATAAGCCAGACCGAGATAGGAGTTAACTACCGCCGGCGGGTTGGCCCCGATATTCTTTGAGACATTGATCGCGGAGGCATAAGCCCCCTTGGCCCGCTGGTAATTCTTTTGCTTCGTAAACACCATGCCCTTTCTTTCCAGTACAGAAATGATGCGCTCATCATTCTCAGGCAAAGCCTTCATAGCGCTGGAATACTCCCCCAGAGCCTTCTCGTAATTGCCCTGGGAGAAATAATCCTCGGCATATTCGATATGGCCTTCGTACCCCTCAGCGTCATCAGTCTCGGCGGCAACCGGCTCCGTGGCTGCGACAGGCACGTCCATGGAAGTATCATCCTGGTCGTATTCTTCAGTTCTTGCGGTCGGTCGATACGCCTTGTCCGAATAAGAGGATCCCCCTCCTGTCCCGAATGTTAAACCAATTGAAAAGCCTATTGTCGACCAGTCAATTTTTGATAGTGATTTAGCCGCATCTTCCTTAAACTGCGGAAATCCAGCGTAGCGAACGGCAAAGTTCAGGTCGGTCTTTTCCATTTTATAGGCAAAGCCAGCCGTCGCCTCCCATGTAACGCCGCTCCATGACTTGGACTCGACCGTATCACCGGCAAAATAATTAGTGGCACGCGCAACCTTCCCCTTATTGCTCCCGAAGGCCATGCCTACACCGAATGCTGGATAGAAAGTCCAATTGTCGGCCATCTGGTATTCTTTGCGAAACTCTCCCAGAGCCCGAACAAAACTCAGGTCACGAGTATAGTCAAAATTGCTGATTCCGATACCGGGGTCGTTATCCACGAACTTAACGTCCAAAGAAGGGCCGGCAAGGTACCCGATACTCAAGCCCATATCCCCTATATCCTGTATCGGATAAAGAAGTCCGACCCTGCCGCCAGCGGCAGGGGCGGCTTCAATGGTATACGCAGCCGAGTTGGAACCACCGGCAACAAATGCACGGGCTGTGTTTTTCAAGTCGGCCTCTTCACCGTCGGCAACCTGACCCGGCATGAACATTTCAAGCTCGGCAAAGAATTTCGTCCCGCCCTCTGCGGCCAGAATACCCGGAGCAAACACCGCCAGAATAAAAATAACCGATATCCCTCTGATCGTATTCGTCATGTTTCTTGCTCCCTTTTCGTAAACCTACTCCGCTTCGCGTGAAACAGCTGAAGGCCTCTTCCTAGGCCTCATACGGATGGCGGTAGCCTCATGAGTGTTGTTAGCGCTAGTCCAAAGGAAAGCCTGCGCCACCTTCTCCCCAGTAGTCGCCGTCTTAAACTGACCAAGGATCAATCCATTTGCTCCAAGCCCGGCGGCTTTCTTTTTCATGTTTTCGATCAAGGCTGTTTTCTGAAATGAGTCGCCTTCGCTGGTGATTATGGCGATCTTCTCATACGGCCCCGGGACCTCTTCAGCCGACATGAAGACACGCACCTGGTCGGGAGCCAGCGGAGCGTAGTTCTTATCACTTAACCTGACGGCACTAGTTACCGAACAACCAGCTAAGGCCAAAAACGCGACGCCTGCCCACAGTTTTATGCGCATTAAGTTCTCCAGGCAGCACCCGATAAGCCTTAAAGTATTTGAAGTATTGTGTGCCCCGAAAAATATACCACTTATAAGTGTTTGTGTCAAAGGCGTGGCCACCACTGCTCCATTGTGGATTATAGCGACCCCAAAGACTAGAATTTACTACTACTTCCGGAGGGAATGTGCACGCTAATCTGCAAACTATCGTAGGCAAAAAGATCCGTCAGTTCAGGCTGGCCGATGGATTGACTTTGGAGGAGCTGGCGTTCAGGTCACAACTGCACCCCAATTACCTCGGAGACCTTGAGCGGGGAAGGCGCAACCCTTCATTAGCGAATCTGAAGAAAATAGCGGATGGCTTGAAAAAGCCGCTTGAGGACCTGATTTCAGGCACGAATTCCAGCAAAACGATTGCAAAAACGCAGGAGAAGACCCCCGTTTTCTTTTCAGTTGAACAGGAAAGAGACCTAATTTCTCTTATTAAACTGCTTCGGACTAATTCGAAGAAAGACCGTCAGCACATCGTAAAAATCGCGAAAGCGATGAGTGTCAGACTAAAGACCCAATAGCCCCCACCGAAGCGAACCTAACTAAAATTGGCAGCAATAGAGCTGCCACTTACCCCCCAAACACACCCATAAACCTTCGGAATATATCCGCGGGCAGATTCTCTATATATTCGTCGGGGCCGTGCTCTTTTTCTACCATTACACAGCCGCGCGAAGTCTCGCTCTGGAAATAGGCTTTGATATTATCCACCGCTTTTTTATACAGCGGCTTATCGGCGTAACCGCGCAACTGCTTTAGCAGTTCTCCCTGGTCGGGCGCGTGGCGCAGGATGAAGTAGGCGTAATACAGGTCCTTGCCCTTCTTCTGCGGGTCGTCTCTGTCGGTAAAAGTGGCGCACTTGTGAAGAACGAAGGCGGACGGCTTCGGGCAATGCAGCGCATAGGCCTTTGCGCCGCGCTTTAACGGGATTACCATCCTGTTCTCCAATAGGAACTGGAAGTCGTCGAGCTTGCTGACCGCGATCTCGCTGCCAAGAAAGCGCCCCACAGCGGCGTCGCCAGTACCGGCAGGAACGATGAAATCAAGACGGGTCTTGTTCTTGCGGTAGAAGACCACAGGCTGAAGTTTGCCTATCTCAAGATGCCGCTCGGAATAGGCGAGGGCGGACAAAGTCTTGAAGACGGTGGCTTTAGGTAAGCCGACCGACTCCGGCACAAGCCCCCAGTCCACGTCGGAGGTGAAAACCGGCCTTGCGCGTTCGCCTCGCCACAGATACGCGGCGTAAATATAAGGCACCCACCCGCCAACAAGAGTCAGGTCGCCAAGATAAGCGGACAAATCCTCCAGCACGCCGTAGAAATCGTTTTCAAATGCGTTTTTATCAGGCAAGCGATCCCCCCGTCCGCGCCAGGGTTTCTTTCAGGTACTCGGCATGTTCCATGCCGCGTGGCTGAAAATTGTACAGGTCAAGGTAAAGTTGCAGGTCGGAAACCACGTTGTAGGCGCCAACCTTATGACAATTTTGAAAGACAGTGTTGCGATAGAAAGGGCGCACCAGGTGCACGTTCCCGCCCTGCGCCAGTTTCTTCAGCTCCAGCTTCTCCAACAACGGCGGCAGTTCCGCTGCCCAGTCGGCCAGCGACAGGTAAACGTGAACGTCCCCGGTACTGACGAAATTGGTCTTTAGGTTGGCCCCCGCGTGCAGCGTCAGGGCGTATTTCTCAGTTGGCAGAGCCGCCTTCAGGCGCTTTAGAATGTCGCCACTGGGCGAGTAGTAGGCGTAAACCTTGTTCATCGCGAACTTATAGGCCTTTACCCATTCCGCAAGTAAAAGCGCGCTGTCGGCCAGCCTGGCGTAGCTGAACGGGCCTTTTTTTACGCGTTCAAGACAACCAAGGTCCTGCATTGCGGCCAGAACGCCCTGAGCCAGGCCAAGGCTTAAACCGTTCAGGCCGACGAAGTCCCGCAGGACCCACTTACGGCCCGGTTCCCCCAGCATCTTCCTGGGTATGATGGACGCTTTGTCCGAAAAGATGTTCTTCATTCATATAGCCTAGCAGAATGTTCACTATTTGTCAATGTTCACTTATGAGTGAACATTAAGCCTAAATGAACTAAGTATGATTACAAAGCTGATACAGGGCGATAACCGGCAGGCGGATTGGGGTAAGGTTCGTTAACCATAGCCGGCATGACAGTGTCGAACTGGCGGATAGCCGCGTCCAGGTGGGCACGGGAGAGGTGGGCGTAGCGCTGTGTCATCTGCGGGCTGGCGTGGCCAAGGATGCGCTGCAGTGCCAGCATATCCCCCGTCTTCATGGCGAAGTGGCTGGCGAAGGTGTGGCGCAGGTCGTGAAACCGGAACTCCGGCAGGCGGGCAGCTACCTTGGCACGCTCAAAAAGCCGCCGGAAGGTAATATCAGGTATTTCAAAGACCGGCCCGGCCGTCTTAGGCCCCAGGCTTCCCAGCACCTCACTGAACTTATCCGCTATAGGGATTTCGCGCGGTTTGCCGGATTTAGAGTGCAAAATATAAATGGTCCTGGACTCAAGGTTGATGTTCTGCCAGTCCATAGCCAAAATCTCCCCCCGCCGCATACCGGTGAACAAGGCACAGACCACCAGCGGGTAAAGCCTGGCATATTCCGGCCTGCGGCACACCGCGAGGAAGGTCTCCATCTCCTTGAGGCTCAAATAACGCAGCCGGGAGGGGTTCTCAGGCCTTTTCTGTACGCCTGCAGTGGGATTTGCCCCCACGTAGTCCCCCCACCCTACAGCGCGATTATAGACGGTTTTAATGAGGGTCAGGTTGCGGTTAGCCGTTGAGGCCGAGGTCTCGCGCAGCTTCCAGTTGTAATAGGCCTGTATATCCTTCGTGGATATCTCCGCAGCCAGGCTGGTGCCGAAGTATTCATAGAGCAGTTCCAACATGCAGAGCCAGGTTTTGGATTTTTGCGCCCCCAGGAGCCGCCAGTAGTTCTCCCCCAGTTCGCGGAAGGTAAGGCGTTTGCCCGGGGCTGGCGGGCGGACCGCGACAGGCAAGTCCAACTGCTTACGAGCGACAAAATCCTTCGCCGCGCGCAGCACCTCCGGGGTATCGGGCCCCACCTTCTCACGGCGGCGTAGGCCCTGGGGGTCCTTGTAGACCACCCAGATCTCAGAGGGCTTGCCCTTGCCCCGTCGCCGCCGCCAGATGCCACGCGCCATATGTTATTGTATTCGCCCGCCGTCTCTCATCCACTGGTCCAGTTGCTCCCGCTCAAAGCGGTTCAACCGCCCCACCTTGCTCACCGGGATCTCCTTCCTGCATATTTTCGAGTAGATCGTGGGCTTTGAGAGGCCGGTATACATCGCCGCCTCGTCCATGGTCAGCCACTTCTTATACTCCAGCCCGCCAGGAGAGGCAGCCGCGCCGCCGCCGATCCCCAAGGCCGACCGCGCCGCCTCGGCGTATTCAGCCTTTAACTCGTACCCGACAAAATCCCTGCCATGCTTCTGCGCAGCCAGCAGCGTGGTCCCGGAGCCGCAGAAGGGGTCCAACACCGCGTCCCCACGCTTGCTGCCGTACAAGACGAACCTCTCCGCCACAGGCAACGGCATCTTGGCCGGGTGCCCGCTCTGCTGGTCCTGCGCCACCGCCTCAAAGAAGGCGTTGCCGGGGTCCTTGCCAAGAGGGTGAAATTTCCAGGGGCGGTTGTCTACGTCCTGCGTCTTGCTCGGCACCCGGAGCGCGTCCTTATCCACATAGAACTCCGCCGTCTTGGCGAAGTGCCAGATCAATTCCACAGAGTCCTTTACAACATGCCCCGCCGGGACAGGCATGGCATTGGGCTTTATCCAGTAATGCGTCTGTGCCAGGTGAAGCCCCATTTCCTCCACCGCCAGGCGAGGGATAAGGAACTCCGACGGTGAAACGAAGCCGTTCAGGTTAGGGGCCTGAAAGTTAAGGAAGATATTCCCGGTTGATTTCAGTACCCGACAAGCTTCCCGCAGAACAGGAGCCAGTTTCCCAACGAACTCCTCACCCTGGTAATTCCCAAGGTCGTCGGGGCTGTCGGAGTAGTGTCGCAGTTTCTCGTAAGGCGGAGAAGTAAAGATCAGGTCTATCGACTCGTCGGGTAGTTCCGCCATCAGCGACGAGGATCTGCAAAACACTCTGTTTAAATAGTCTGCCATGTCCGCCTCCGAATACCAGGATATTACCCTGATATTCTACGGACTCTACCTGAATGGTGATAGAGACACTGTCTGCGGCATAATGTCCCCTTCACCCCGAGAACTGGCGAATAGTTTATTTCAGAATCGGTGTTGGGAAAGAGGAGAATCGCTGCAGATACTCCCCCCATATCCTGTTGACCCCGAGGTTAGCGCTGGCGCGTTTATACAGCTTGTGCGCGAACGCAGGGCCGCGACCAACCCGCTCGGCGGCTTCCTCGATGGCAAGACCAAGGTTGTCGCCTGGGGCAGAGCGGTCCAGTTCCAACTGCTCCAGAGTCAGTTCGGGATATTTGATCCGGCACTCATCCAGCGCACCGGCGTACGTACGTTTTTTGGAACATACTTTTTGCACATATTCACGCCGGGCGACCGCCTTTGCCACGCGCTTATATACCATGTCGGCGCTGCCCTTTCCCTGCGCGGTAGGGAGTTCCTGTGGATACAAGGTCTCCAACGCGCTTAAGGTGACAATACTGTTGTCACCTCGCCCGAACTTCATCAGGTTGAGCGCAAGCGCGTTCGCCGGAGCACAGGACTCTATTACCATCCCTGCTCGCAGGCTTGCCAACCGCTCGGCGTCGACGGCAGCGGCGTCGGGGATGGCCAGCAGACGGTACTGTTTATAGTTACGGGCGATACTGTTGCCGAATACCTCCGCCTTTGCGGTGAACCAACGCTGGGAGATTTTCTTAAACTTCTCGGCCTGCTCCGCAGAAATCATCCCAAGTGAGCGCATATGCAGTATACTCGCCAGAAAATTATTCTTTCTGGCTTCCGCATTGTGCGCGTCAGCGGGAGGTATCCGCCCTTCCCCCGAAGGAAATGTCGTCCCCTGCGCCCACAGGGTGGCCAGTGCCCTTTCCTGATTTATACCGTGCGCCGCCAACGCCGCGTCCAACTGCCTGCCTAGTTCCGCAGGCGAGAAGTCCAGTAGATGCATCTGGTCGGTGGGGACTGCACTCGGCGGCATGTAAACCAGCACGCGGGGCTTGGCTTTATGACGGCGGTTGAAGTAGCTCAGCGCCGAGACCGCGAACATAAGGTTGAGGTAGTTGAGCAGGCAGACCTCGTAAGGCCCCAACTCCCAGCAGGCAACCACAGCGTTGCCGAGAGCGTTTTGCGGGCGCATTTGCCCGAGGATGCCGAGCAACAAGTAGGCGAACGGCTTGGGGTGGCCGGACCAGAGTTTATCGCGTAGTACCAGCACACGCCGGAGAACCTGCGCGTGCAGTTGCGGCAGGTTCTTGTGATGCTTGCGCACCCAGGCCCGCTGCTTGTGCTCCTTTATCTTCATAACTCCCCCCTAAAACTTGTTAAGCCGCTCCAGCAGGTCGAACAGCAGCCGGTCCTGGGCCGGATCATCGAAGTCTATAGTCCGGGCCTTGAGCACCTTGGCGAACTCCACCATCTTCTGGTCCTCCTCGCCGTCCAGTGTCTGAGCGATCTCCTCCTGCAGTTCCGGAGAGCATAGGAAGTCCAGTGCCTGCCCATGCGCCACTATATTGGAACAGGGATTGGTATCGTGGAAGGCGTAATTGTAGTTGCGAGCGACAGTGTTCAGCGCCTTCCCGTCCAACTTCGGCAGAACCATGGACGCGTCGAGAAGTTTAAGCAGGGCGGTCAGCTCCGCCTTCTTCTTACCACGATAGTGCAGGAGGTATTGCTCCGCAGGCTTTAGCGGAGCGTCGCAGTCCGGGGCAGCGTCGAAAGCCAGTATAAAAGGAATAGCGGTAAACCGCAGCCAGGCCAGCGCGTCCTGCGGCGTCTTGAAGACCTCCGTAACCGTGGTGCCGCTGCCGCAGCCCCCGTTGCCGCCGTACTGGTCAATGCGCATGCAGTAGGAATTGGCGCTGATACCACCAATACCGAGGCTCTCTTTCTGCCCGGACCACTTCCGTTTCAAGCCGGCGTAGGTCATATCTCTATCACCTTTGCCCCTTTGGGAAGTTTCTTCCCCCTCAGTGTTTCCTCCATTGCAGTCGCTATCACCTGGCAACGGGCCTTTGACAGCTCTTTTAGGATATCCTCGCGCGGAACCTTGGGACTGAACCAGTCCAACTCCAGCAGGAAACACTGATTGTTGGGGATTTCCTGCACGTAAGACTTCAACTGTTTGAAGTCGTTAAGCATCAGGAGGCCGTAGCACCCGGGGATTCCATTCTTATTGAAGGTGAAATTGAAAGGCTCATACTCTACCCGGAGATGCCCGGTCCTCGCGCCATGGCGGACATTCGGGCCATACAGCATGAACCCGTCCTGGATGGACCTGGAAAGCAGGGCCAGCAGGGTGCTCTTGCCCGAGCCGCGTTCTACCGTGCTGACCACGTTAAGTCCCGGAGAGAACTTAAGATTTAATTTCTTAAACTTCCTTACGTTCTCGATCTGCACGCTCTTTATCCGCGGCGTGTTGTACGCGGGTTCCCCTAGAATCCTCATTGCCACCCCCTCACTTGCGCTTTAGTTTTGCCTTAACCGCGTTGATGGTTTTGTCCACCAGGTTAGGCGCGAAATACCGTATGTCCCATGTCCCGCCTTCCGGGTTCCGTAACTTAATCCGAAATTCAACATCCTTGCCGTAGTCGGTCTTAAGACGGCTGTGAAGTTTAGGAAGCTGGTCCCATGAGAAGTCTTTAATCTGGTGGCGACCCAGTTCAGTCAGCGCCCCCTGCACAGACACAGCAGCTTCAATTTTCTCGCTGGTCTCAGGCAACCCGATCTTGGAGGGCCGCTTCCCGTCCCGCACCCGGATATACTTATCCAGTTCCGCTTTCAGGAACAGGCGGGTCTTTCCGGCGTTGTCGTAAGACGCCAGCCCGCCCTCACAAAGGACCTGCCGCATATACTTATAGGTATAGCCCAGGTACTCGGCGGCCTGCTCGGTCGTAAAGATTTCAGAGTCCAGTTTGGGGTCGTAACAGATGTTCTTCATACTTGCCTCCACTAGCATTGTTGCTACCTAGCATTATTGTTACATTTTAGCGCACAAAAAAGCAAGCCTCCGTATGCGGAGGCGATTCTGGGACGTTATTTGCGAGATTTCCCCACGGTAGGGGTCACGGCAGGCTCACGGTAAGCCCACGGCTGGGTCACGGTTACCCCACGGTAGGCTTCACGGTAAAGGTCACGGCTAGCTGGCTATAAAACAGCTTATTTACCTGTGGAAACTGCGTGGCAGAATACGGGAATCCGGTCATCTTATCCCGCTCTGTCCCCGACTATGCTGAAAATACCTCAAGGATAGGTCAATTCTTATTGCAACTAGAGGTTAAATACTGGTTGCGACTTTACACGTAGAAGACCATTTTTTCTCTTTCATGTTCAGCGGATGCGAATCCACAATGACTCGGCGAACTACGGGGTCTGAATTTCAGCGAATAAAGCATCTAAACATTCTTCGGCAGCCTGGCGTCCCACCTTGTATCCATCAGATGCTGAATCTACTATCTCGTTAAGCGGTGTGCTTTCGGCAAGAGAAAGCTCCATATTACATAAAAGTGAGAGCTGGCTATCGAGGGCTTGAATTGCTTTCTGAGATCTTTTCGAGAGGAATATGCCATTTTCTTCTACGAGTGACCATATTTCGGTCCGGTGCCCAAGAATCGAGTTTTGATCATCCTTACTAAGGCACGCCACTGTCGGTGCGAACTCGCTGCCATCCCGTTCCAATTCCCTTACCGTGCAATACTTTTTAAGTGACGCGATCTTCTGATGGAGGAGCTTGAATGCTTTCAAGCGCTCAACTAAAATAATCTCACGAGTCTTCATTCGAAGTGTGAAATAATATGTCACACCGCTTGCCATCAAGCCAGCAATAAATGGCGACACTATTTTATAAACCATCGCGGCATCAATGTTCATAGTTTTTTACAGAGTTCTGTCTCCTTATTCTTAATCCGCCAGCCCGGCCCCTTTAGCCATCCTCATCAGCTGTTCCTTTGCCTTTTGATATCTTGATCTAAAAGCTTTTCTTCCCGATGGCGTCAACATTTGTTCCTCAATACTCTTGACTTCCAGTTGCGTCAAGCCAACATTAATTCTCCGATAACAGTTTTCAATCGCTAAACAATGTGTTTCCCAATGGCGATGATAAAAAGGATTTTTATAATATTCGACACTGTTATACTTTTTTAAATCATACCCGAGAGACGATAGAAACACCTTAATATCATCATTAAGATTGGCATCTGATGATGCCAAGTCGCCACAATTATGATTTAAGAGTTCTATTTGTTCCCGAATTGAGTCCACAAGAGCCAATCCGCTGGCTTTTGAGTTAATTTGTATAGCTCTTTCCGGCAAGACATGCTCATAGTGATTAACGCGATCTATTTCATTCCAATAAGTTGTTATCTCCTGACTAACTTGCGCCACTACTCCAGGCAAGACCCTGAAGAGAGTCCCTATTGCTTTTTCATGAGCACGCTTTATATTTCTCAACACTTGTGGATTATACCTGGAGGCATCGTCATCAATTTCGACATGATGTTCATGGCATAGAAGCATGAGGTTATCATAGGACCTTCTTTCGTCATCGGTTTGTTTTGGATTATATCTTGGGCCACCAGACTCAGCAGCTTCTATATGGGCGATTTCGCCAACGTATAGGTCATCATGCTTTATTAAGACATTATTGCAGCCTGCGAAAGCGCAACGGTTGCCCGATTTAGCGAACAATGCTCTAACAATTCTTGCTGTCAGTTGCTTTCTCATACAACCACCCTTTGCTCAGGCTAAACAGTTCTTTTAACGTGAGATAATGTAAAGCATCCACCTCAAATCACACCAACAGCCCATTTGGATAACCCTCACATTCACATCTCAATCACGTCTAAGCACCACGGCGACATAATTCAGGAGGGAAATAGCTTTAAGACTGTTTATCTCTGTCGGATAATCAACGGATTCCCCATGCATAACGAGATGCCTATTTAACCCAACAAAATCCGGTCCTCGTTGCTTTTTACCAATAGAAATAGGGAGTACTTGGGTTAGTGGGTAAAACAATGCAGGCCACACAGCATCTTCTGAATTGCTGGATACAAGTTCCTTCACGGCCTGTTGTTTATCCTTATCCTTATTTCGGATTTCGCAGAGCTGAAGTTTCCATAAGGCATGACAGATTCCATCTGATTGGGCAATAAGCACAGGAATGGACAACGCATATTCACCACGATCGTGAGCGCTGAAAGCAGCCTCAATAATCGGGGCGCGATCCGGGAAAGTCTTAACTATTCGGTCCTTAATAATCGCGCTATTCTTTCGATAGTATTCTGACAACGCGATTTCAGCCGAAGTGACATCGCCAGCCCCCAGGGCATGTTTTAAGTCCAGCATTTCTGTCAATGGCATTTCCATATCGAAAAACCATCCCGACTTACAAATAGTGTATGTAGCATCCTGCATCATATTCGGAAAGGAATCTACTCCTTCCATCAATCTCTTAAAGAAGGGCGCCAGTTTTGCACTTAACTCAGCATAACCTGCAAGACATTCCTGAAATCTTTGTTGTGCCTCACGAACATTCCTCATTTGTTCTGCAAAGATCTGTGATACCGCATCAACGCCATCAATACACTTCAACAATTCTGCGACAAAACCACTTTTCGCATTACTCAGCTCAGAATTATTAGTCTGGTCCTGCTTTTCTTTAATGCAATCAGTCGGGCTGTCTTTGTTAATCCCGTGTTCGCTCATAATTCCTCCAAGTTTACACTTCTCAACCAGCCAAAACGCAGTGTCCGGCAGATTAAACCCGGAGATACACCGACTTCCTGCGCTCAGAAAGAGTCGTTAGCGTATTTAAAAACCATGATTGGCCAACATGCAATTAAATTGGATCCGTAGAGGCAGTCTCAAACTAAAATGCCTTAAGTTTACCTTGCATACGCAAGTAATCAAGTTCACTCGGCTCAAAAAGCTCTAATCCACAGAAGGCACACTTTACAGATACTGGGAAAACCCCGCACATATAGGATTGTCCATCTGCGTAATCATAGTCTGGCTCGTAATCAACCTCAGCAAGATTCCCACATGCGGGACAATCAACTCCATGCCCCCCGTATTCTTGGACATAGTTGTTAACTTTGGCGATTTCTTCCTTTCGCCCTGGGTCATTTTTAGTCCTATTCCATTTTCTATTATATAGCCCGATTTTCTCAATTATCTTTTCAACTGAGATTTTATGAGCTTGTCGCCCGAAAGCATCAAAGAGGTGAATTTTATCACCAACAAACTCCTCTACCGCCACGCCAAACTCTTTTGCATAACCTTCTGTTATCAATGGGTAGGTTTCAATCAGGAACTGTGCAGCATCTTTACAATTAATCTCAGATGTTGGCCGATGCAACACAGTATCCCTGTAATCTGAAAGTTTATGCAAGCTAGTGCAGTTTTGATTAGTTGTGGGAGAGAACTCTTTCGCTCGCAAAAGCGATTTTCTATAGGTGATAACGTCACGGTTCGGGCTTTTAGATATTTCCTTTCCGAAGGAGTCTTTGCTCAAAAGCTTTTCCCCGTACAAGATTGGAGCAGTATTGCAGAAGTCTTGGGCTTCAAGAATATAAACAGGATTCACATTCAACAGAATGCCTTTCAACACTTTTTCAACTGCAACCGCATAAAAAAGGATGGCGTCAATGGTGTCAACATCACTCATTCTTGTTGATATTAGCGGGGTGCACCGGTGAAAATATTTTTTAGAATCCACCACGTATTCGTTTAACATATCCCTCCTCAGAGCATAGGGCACAGAAAAGAATGCTTTGCATTAGTAGGGGACTCCCACCCTCGCGAACTACTTTTTCAGCCAGTTTCCATACAAAAGCTTAAGGAGCTTTATGAACTCTGCCCTTGGGCCGGCATTAAAAGTGGCCCAGTCCATTTTGAACCCGTGGGTGGCACCGTGCATGGCATTACGAATAGGGAACATGGCGTCGAACTCCGAAGGGATATAACTTTTGCGAACCTCGACACGGACATTCTCACCGAATAGAAGATAAATGCAGCTTACCCATTCATTGGAACTGTGGCTGGGGGCTTTCAAGACCGGGCAGAAGTGGTCTTTAGAGCGCCAGCGCATATCCCACTTCTTGCCCTCTTGCTGTTCCCCGATGACGCCTATTACTTCACGCCAGAAGCTCCTGAATTGCTCTGCCGATGCGGGGTGCTCTGCGGCCATTTCCGCAACAAAACGCTCAAGTCCGGCGTTTATCTCTTCCGGGGGCTTGCCTTTGCGCGGCGCTGATATCTTGTGTTTTTCATGGATTGCCGCGGTCTTGCCCTGAAAGTTGGCGACTTCTGCGGCCGGCGCTGGTTCAAGGTACTCGGCGTCAAAGGTCATCTCCTTTCCGTCAAGCGCGCGAAGCGTAACGTATTTCTCAATCTTTACCACATAGCCACAGAATCCCATCTTAGGATTTATTAAAACATCCCGTTCTTTGATGTCTTCTTTTTTCATAAAAGCATTCGAATCGCCACAAATTCTTCTGTATTTTTAATACGACTATCTCTTCTTTGGGTATTTCCACTCCTTGCTAAAATCAGAGAATAAGACGTACTCATACTCATCAGTTCCGATGTGATCCCCTTTTACCTCAGTAATTTTGCATTCGACCCAACCACAGTCCTCAGAATTAATCAGGATTGTATCGCCTTTCTTTGGCACTCGGGCAAGTTCCCCTTTCTTCGGTGTTCGGATAAGTTCACCAAGAGTTATGCGCCACATCCCGTCGATAAATCCGCCATCCACCTGGATTTTGTAGTACCCTTCATAAATTCTTTCACCCGGAGAAACATGCAAAGTCGCCTGCCCAGGATGTGTGCCCTCATTCCTGCAAGTGTAATGTCCAGGGGCAACCTCCTCGCATCTCCAAAGATATCGGGCCTTAGTAGTGCTAATATAATCAATGACCATCCGCCGCCCCTCAATACGAAGTTCGCAACCCGCCTCATTCGGCGAGATTTGAAATCCGTATAGACTTACCAGGCAATTGATGTAATATTGGTTCGTATTCTTCATTTACAAGCTCCAAGCTCTCAGCATAAAGTACTAAGACATGTCGTTAATGCAGTCCAGGATCTTAGTCATGGCAAATGTATCCTGCCGGCAGTAAGCCATAAGGTCCTTCTGTCCGTTCCGCCAGGGCTTCAAGTTTCTTGCCATCTTTAACGGAGTATTCGCCCAGGCCCCATACAACCATCTTTTCAAAACTGGGATTGTAGGCCAGCGGAGTCCACAGGCTTTTTACGCACTGCAGCCCCTGCGTATACTGCGATTTTGAAATTCGTTTATTGGTCATACTGTTTCAAATAGTATAGCAGGCCAACCCGACAAGGGCGTGTCGTGATCAAAGCTTAATTTACCGAAGGGGAGCACCGTTTCCCCAGAGCGACTTCAAAAGAAATTGGAGCAAGATTTACAAAGTTTGCGTCCTTTGAACGGGAGACGCTACGTAGGACATCCCAGCGCCTTTTCAATCTACTTAACATTTCTTCTTCAGATGAGAATGAGTGAGGAATGTAAAAAGCGGCTGGCCTAGTCAATTCTTTTGTCTTGCTATCTATTCGCCATACCCGGCCATATCGTTGTATCACGCGTATGGGGTTCCAGGAGAGCTCAAAGTGCACTAGCCATGCATTAGACTTGTGAAGACTGACTCCTTGAGAGTGTTTATCGGTTACTATTAGAACCTGTGTTTTTCCGTTTTCTTGATTGAATTCGTTGAATTCGTTGCCAGTCACGTTCCCCTTAAGGTAATAAGCGGGAATTCGCACCTTTTTTAGGATGGTGGCAAGTGCCGTTGCAATCGCAATATGATGGCAAAAGACAACAAATTTCTTTTTTTTGTTAGCGCGAAGTAAATCCAGAAGAGTTTTAACCTTATTCAGAGCCGGCTTTGAATGAGAAAACCCGGCAGTGAAATACCTGCGGAGTGACCCAAAGTGCTCCCTTATGACCTTTTGGGGGACACCAGATGTTAGCAGTGCCTCTAACGGATAAATTAAACTGGGCGGCTCTGGCTTATGCGGATGGTTCCTGTATGCTTTCCTGGACAGTTCTATATATTCTTTGACCCAACTGTGGGCACTAGTCTTGCAGATGTACCCATATCTGGCATGGACCTGTTCCAGTTTCTTTTCTTCCCATTTAATAACCCCAGGATAAATTTTATGTAAGTCGTATTCTCGGCGTTGATTCCCTACTAGAGTCAAATCGCGGAATGCTTTCAATGCCTTGCGAATGTTCTCTTCGAAGTCATCAGTTGTTCCATCATCATGTATGGCGTCCATCTGGTCCGTCGCGCCAATAGGTGTGGCGGAAACCAATATTATAAAAAGCTGGCGGGAACTGTGCTTACCTAAAAGTGTCTCTCTCCAGAAATCCTCGGCAGTTCTAAAGTAGTATTCTTGGAACTTTTCAAGAAGTTTCTTTGAGTGCCATTCATCGATAATAAAAATAATAGGGCCGTTACTCTTGTGCAAGTGCCGGATAACGCCGCGTTTAAAACGGTTGTTGATATAGTAGAAGGTTCCGGGGAACTTCCTGCTGTGGGATAGGGCACCTACTTCATGGCGGCCTTCTTTGGGGCCTGGTTTCGAGGCTTTTAGTTGACGTATTTCAGGGATTTCATTGTCCGCGCATTTAACCCCGGAGTCTGACTCGCATAGTTTGCTTTGCTTTGTGCACCAGTCTCGGCAACGCATCCACACCTCGTCTGAAATATGGGATTGTGTTTGCGGCCAGATTATAATATTCGGAGGTGCTTTTTCCTGATAAGTCGCTTTTAATACTGCCTGTATTGCTATACGGGTTTTACCCCACCCTGTCGGGATAGCCAACGGGACAACCCGCGTCTTTATGTCGCGCGAGACAAAACTACTTATAGCGTGCTGAAGACGAGCTATCGCCTTTTTTTGCGCGGAAATTACACTCATGTTTTAGCCATATGACTTACAATGGGTTCCCACATATCAACCAACGTTTTGGCTTCTGGGGATAAGGCTGCATCTTTTAAGCGTTTAATAATGCCGGCCTTTTCTTTGAGAAGCGCTTTGTCTATCAGACAGTCACACATCGGAAACTTTAGGTTGAAACAGCGTTTCCTTGGGGAATCCTCTGAGTTGCCCTTCTTTCCGCCGCCGCCCCAGCCATTGCCGTCAGACTTGCTCAATAGAAGCTTAACCAAATGCTCTTCTATATCTTTGCCGGAAAGGACAGTGTCTCTCTTGTCGCGCTTAATAGAGAGGTCAAAAAATAGCTGCCCAAATCTAACGTCCAGATAAAAAAGCCCGTCCAGGATGGAGATGACTTTCACTGAACAGCCCAGGACTTTTACCAGTTTGGTGTCTCTATATGCGGATTCAAGTGTGTGCTGCCATTTCTTGAGTGCAAGCTTTACGCATAATTTCTTGGCTATGCGTCTAATCTGGAAGTTGTCTGTGTTTTCCCCGTCCTCTTTTACTTCGTCGGACTCATCAAATTTGGTTTTGGTAATGTCCGGGTCTTCCCGGACTTCCCAATTTGAGCGGCTTTTTAGGTCGCGGAAGATCTTTTCAACATCGCTATTCTTTCTAATCCTAGAAAAAAACACGCCAAATTCTATATTGGTCTGTTTAAAAATAGCGGCTTCCGTAAGATTAGCGGAACCTATATATGCGAAGAGAACGCGCTCACTCGATTTTTTGCCTTCAGTTATAAAAACAGCCTTATAGTGTGGGAAAGGCGAACTTGATTCTGCTTTCCCGGTAAAACGGTTAAACTCTTCTGAGTTCGTGGCTGTCGCGTCAATCCAGAGCGGATGGCGCTCGGATGCTGGGCGGGTATATAAGTTTACCTGCCGGAGATTCTTGCTTCCTATAAGACGTGTAATCTCTCTGATAAAAGCATGGCTCCCCCAAGGCGAGAAGGCATATAGAGATAATGGCTCCTCGTGCTTGGCTAGCTTCGCACATTTACTCTTAAACACACTCCAGATATTGCTTGATGTGCCGGAGATATCTGCCACTTCTCCGTTCTCTACGGAAACAATTAAGTGCTTTCCGTCCTTGCACGAATTAAACCACCTGAGAACCTTTGATGCATGGCCCTTGGAGATTTTGCGGGTAATGGCAATATTTGCTTGCTGTGCCAAGGTGTTGTGGCGTAAATTCCCGGTCCAAAGGGATAAGATGCGCGGTTTGTCTAGATATATGACTTTAGCATGCAAAGTCCGGGTTGTAATCGGCTCGTAGTTGTCGAAGATCTTCCTATCGGTAAAAGATCCCTTGGGGGCTTTCAGTCCCCCCGCATCTACCAGCAACTTGGCTACTTTTCCTCTATTACCAATGACATTCTCAACAATAGATGCATGTGCGCTATACATCGCAATGTGATAGCCTGAACGCTGGTTGATGATCTTATTTAGATGCATCACGCGTGTCCCCAATTAATTTCAGCCATGTGGTAACCCTGAAACGTATCAGGACCAGCTCGCGGTTTCCGCCTCTCGGATCATAGATGTCATTAAACGGAGGCGAGAATTCATCTCCGGTTTTGGAATAGAGAATTCTGCAAATCTGCTTAATTACCTGGTTGTCCTTATCCTTTGCTTTCAACCTTGAAGCTACACTGTGTGCCAGGCGGGTGTCGACGCGGCTGGCATTCTTCTCGCCGTATAGGCAGGTCATTAGCCCAACGACAACAAACAGGTCGTCACCGGGATTCTCTTTGATCAATCTTGTGAGGATTGATTGGAAATCCTTGTCTCGGAGTTTGAGAAATAATTCTTTAGTAATCCTGCCGCCAAGCAGATATTTGAAGAAGGCTTTAGCTGCGACTTCCCGCTTATCCATGAAATCGCGTGAGCCAGCCGCCCTAATCGGCATCCCTCGTGAGACCAACTTCTTTGCAAAGGATATAGCGGCACATTTAAGGTCATTGTTCTCTATCCGCGGGTAATTATCCTTCCACTTGGGGTAAGGGTTGCCTAGCCTTCTTGCGGAATATCCAGGAATCGGAGAGCCGTAAACCGGCTTAATCAGTGGGTTGTAAGCCCTTCTGCCGATTTTCATAAATCTTAACAGAGAAAATTCCCATACCGTGCCAGCAGAGCGTATGTTTTTGAACGGCTCATCATTCAACGCTTTATCTAAGCCGCATTCTTCGATTAACCTGGAGGGGTCGTGGAAAATATTTTCTGGCCTTTCCCCATTAACGTGTTCGCAAGTCTCCTTAAAAATATCAGGGTTGATATTCTTATGTCTTTTGGAGATTAACAGGATATTGGCCATTCAGGTAGAAATTGCGCCCGCCCTTAGTGGTTTTAGGATTTCACCAGCTTGAAGGATACCTGATACCTATGAAACTCCACGTTGGGGATGACCGAAAGCGCTCGGCGGAAACGCTGGTCGTCCTCGTGGGCGATAATAACGCCGTGGACGGTCTGCCCTTTCTCGGCGAGCTCGTCTTTAACGTAGCCCATATACCGCGATATCTGGCCCACAACGGCGTCGCTGGCCCGGCCTTTTTTTAGTTCAACAACCAATAAGCGCTTTTTGTCTTTGCTTATGGCGAGGATATCTATGGGGCCGGTATCTGTTTCGTATTGCTGTCCTACGCACTCCCCGTCTTCCTCAAAAATATCGTAGTCCTTCCCAAGTTCGGTATGGCTCCAATTCTTTACCAGGAATTCTTCTAAGTGCATCTCCATCGCAAAAGCCGATGGGCTTTCTACGGTCGTGTCATCTATGTGAAGGACCGGGACCGCGCTGGATCCAATCAGCTTTTGAAGTTCTTCGCTGTATCGGGTTATTTCGCTTACGGTCCCTATTGCGCCAGTAGAGTTCTGCAGCGCCTCGCTCATGTTTGCGCGATCTACCAATAAATTGAGCCAGCGAACAGGCCGTCTATGTGGGATTTCACTCCCAGCCTGGTAAACGTAATCCCCGATGACCTCGCCAAAGCGATACTGGCCCTCTCCGTCTGGACAGACTACGATGTCGCCTGTCTTGATACCTTTGGCGATGGTCCAGAGATAGCCGCAGGCCAAGCCGGCTGAAATCCTTGATTTGTCGGGATGCGCGGTTAGGAATACGGGGATAAACTTGCGATTAAATTCTCTCCACTCTTCCGGCAATCTCCCTGTAAGGTTCTCAGCAATACTAAGGTGCGCCCCTATGAAATTACCCGCAAAGCATTCCTTTGCGTAAATGCTCTTTCTACCTAACATGATCCGGTAATAGCTCTTCATCTTTTCCCCCCGTCTTGCTGGTGCGCCTTATTATTGTGCCTAAAATAATTTAGGATCGCCTTCCGGCACGGTGCCAGAGGCAGTCCTTTGCCAAGCAAACTTCCCCGGTATAATCTCAATCAGATTCCTGTCGCGAAGTCTGTAGAAGACATTCTTCATGGAGTTTTCTGACTTAATTCCGGTCAATTCCCTGCCAATCGCATTTGTGATTTCAGGATGACTGTTTAGGTACTCCATTACGAGTTGTTCTGGGGAGCCAAGGCTTTCATGGCGGAGTATAACCAGAACACTGTTTTCTCTTTCCTCGATAATTGGCGGCTTCAATCGAAGTTTGTTCATGGCTTCAAACGCTGTGTTGAGCCCTTCTCCAACGTCTTTATTTGGAGGGTTGGGGAATTTGTTGACTAGTCTGACTATTTTGGGGTTTCTGGCATACTGTTCTCGCAACACGTTGTTGGGAGTAACATGACCAGGAAACCTCCCGGGGCTTTCAATTTCAATGCGATTATCAAATATTCTTACCTGCACGTCCGAAATAATGCTGTAGTCCCTGTGAAGTACTGCATTTGTGATTATTTCATGGAGGGCCTCGTCTGGGTATAAAACATTTTCAAGACCGTTGGGTCCGAGCTTTTGAATGGACTCGATAGTCTTTCTGCATTCCTGAACGGCCGTGTATATTATTTTATATGCCGGCCCCTCGACGGTAATCGGATCGAATGCAAGGGTGTCTCTTTCCCCCTCGGATTTTGTTTTGTAACGGAATATCTTAATCGCGGAACGCTTCGGAAGGATTGCTTGTGGCTCATCAGCAAAAAGCATAATGCCGGAAACAGTTGGCTTCTCATCCAGGAGTATCATCTGTTTCTTCGCCCAGGCTTCTGGATCCTGCGTGGGAACAACATCCAGGATAAATTCAACCATTGTGTCGGAATAGGAGATTACGTCTTTTGGACAAGAAAGCAACTCATCCTCAAAAGAGGTTATGCCTTTGTCGTAACTTAAGCGTTTTTCCGCCTCTGCACCTACTACCGGTAATTTCTGCGCGCTTCTTCGCACATAAATAGTGCCATCACTGGACTTGAGGATATTTTTTGTTTTGAAGATAGTTAAGTGAAGCACAATGCCAGTGACTGCATCATTCCGCAGAAACTCGGCTGAGTAGTGGTTCCCCAATGGCCACATCGCCTCGATGACTTGAATTAAAGCGTTTGCTTCTTCTTCCTTCTCAAATCCCCTCCAAATTCGCTCTGTGCCAGTATCACCTATTCGCTCATCTATCCCGATATACAGTTCACCCCCGGCGGCATTTGCAAATGCTGAGACTGCCTTGGTAATGCTAGCGGGAGAAACCTCGCGAGCCTTTAACTCTACGAAATGGCTTTCTTCGACAGATAATATTGTCGAAATCTGATTTTCATCTATAGTTGCTGAAGTAATATTCATTCTTGATTCCGCCTAATTCTTATTGTCCCTGAGTCATATTAAATACCACATCGGTCACGAAGCGCTTGAAGGCCTCGTTTTCCATGAACTGCTTGTACATGTGGGTGTCGTCTTTTAAGACTTCCAGCATTACGCGTCCCAGGGCTCTGTCGTGCTCTATATGCGCCGTATTCGGCGTATTGAGCTTAGCGTTCTGGTAGGCGGGGTCGGCTGCCACCCTGGGCGCTATCTCTTCTTTAATGCGTTTAACGACACGGTCTGCGTCGGTAAACAATGTGGAGAACTGGTCGTTAAAAGCTTTTAGTATATTGCTTAAGCGGTCCAGCTCGGGATGAGAGACAAATCCACCCCCCGCAACTGGGACGGGCCCTATTTCACCATCTTTATCATCGAGCTTTATCGCCATCGTCGCCTTTTTCTCGGCGCGGTAACTATCCATATCTATAGATTCCAGAATCCCTCTGGCCAAATCCTCTTCTTTAGGCGCCGGGAGTTTTGGCACTAAGAGATTTAGGAATATGGAGAGTCTTTCCCATTCCGCATTAGTGTAGGGCAGTATGGCGGACAGGAAATTATAGGTCCGGAGAAAAATCTTGGCCTTCCCCTTGAAGTCGACCTGGGCATCTTCATCGAGGTTGTTTTTGTAAACCTCGACGCAAGTGGTAAGTATGGGTTCAAGCTTGTCCCGGTCGTCCCCGCGCAAGAACATCTCCACCAGGGCCTTAACCTGGTCCGGAGAATATACCTGGGCGCCATCTAAGGCTGTTTTAAGGTCGTGCAGCTTGTTAGGGTCGGTTTCTTCGCCCAAAATGGTGGTGCGATAATAATCAGCAAAAGCTAGTTCAATGCCATCGGCGTCATTCTGGAAGTCCAATACAAACACATCTGTTTTTCTGGGATGGGCCCTGTTCAGGCGGGAAAGAGTCTGCACTGCTTTTATGCCCGAGAGCGGTTTGTCCACATACATTGTATGCAGTAAAGGCTCGTCGTAGCCTGTCTGGAACTTGTCGGCGCAAATCAGGAAGCGATATGGATCTTCTTGTATCTTCTCCGCAATCTCAGAGCTAGGAAAGCCGTTGAGGGAGGCCTCGGTGACTTGCTTGCCGCCGTAGTTGTGCTCGCCGGAGAAAGCGACAATGGCCCTATACGGGCTTTTGCGCTCGGCCAAATATTCCTGGAAGGCATGGAAATACTGAATTGCGCGCTCTATGCCGCTGGTGACAACCATTGCGCGGGCCTCGCCGCCGATTTTGTATTTTGCCATGACCTGATCATGGAAATGGTCCACCATGATTTCGGCCTTTTCCCGAATGGCATGGCTATGGCTTTCTACATATTTGCGCAACTTCTTCTGCGCCTTCTTGGTGTCGAACTCCGGGTCTTCTTCGGTTCGTTTGATTAATTTGTAGTAACTGTAGACTGGCGTGTAGTTTGCCAACACATCCAGAATAAACCGCTCCTGTATGGCTTGCTTCATGGTGTAGCTGTGGAAAGGATGATGTTTGATTTTCCCCTCTGCATCCGGCTGTTGAGCCACGCCAAACATTTCCAAGGTTTTATTTTTGGGCGTGGCCGTAAACGCGAAGTAGCTGGCGCTTTTAAGCATCTTGCGGGAAGCCATGCGCTTTTCCAGCGCGTCGTTGATTTCATCTTCCGGATCGGCCAGCGCTTCGCTCATGGCGGCGGAAGTCTTGCCACCCTGGCTGGAATGGGCCTCGTCGATTATGATGGCGAATTTACGGGCCGGGCCTTCCTTGGCTATTTCATCAAGGATAAACGGGAACTTCTGAACGGTGCTGATTATTATCTTCTTGCCTTCTTCAATGAACTTGCGCAAGTCGCCGGAATGCTCGGCATGGCCGACGGTGGCGGATACCTGCATGAATTGCTTTATGGTGCGCTTTATCTGGTCGTCCAGTAGAACCCGGTCGGTCACCACTATGACGGAATCAAAAACGTTCTTCTCGTCTTGCTTCGCGGCTATCAGTTGGTGGGCCAGCCAAGCGATAGAGTTGGATTTGCCGCTGCCCGCCGAGTGTTGTATCAGGTAGCGCTTGCCGGAACCATTCGCGGTGACATCCGCAAGTATCTTTTTAACCACATCAAGCTGGTGGTAGCGCGGAAATATCTGTACGGATTTCTTTTTGCCTGTCTTGGGATTCTTCTCTTCTACGATCTGGGCGTAGTTCTCTATGATATTGGTGAGGCTGCTGGGGGTTAGTACATCGCTCCAGAGATATTCGGTCTTAAGCCCCGTAGGGTTGGGCGGGTTGCCGGCGCCGTCCTTGTGGCCTTTATTGAAGGGCAGGAACCACGAGGCCTTAGCCTTTAGCTCTGTGCACATGCGCACTTCGCTGTCGTCAACGGCGAAATGGACTATGCAGCGGCCAAATGAAAATATCTTCTCGCGGGGATCCCTGTCGCGGCGGTATTGTTCCACGGCGTCTTCTACAGTCTGCTTGGTAAGGCTATTCTTGAGTTCAAAGGTGCAAACGGGAAGACCGTTTATAAAAGTTACCAGGTCCAATGCGCGGCGGGTTTGATCGGGGCTGTAGGCAAGCTGGCGGGTTACTATGAAGCGATTTTTGGCAAATAGGTGCTGGGCCTTCACGTTCCCGCTGGACGGCGTCCCGTAAAACATATCAAAGCGCAACGGCCCATAGTCTATGCCTTTGCGCAGTACATCTATTATCCCCCGCTTGCCGAGTTCTGTGGAGATGCGGGCCAGGAATTTAAGGCGATTTATGTCCTTTGGGTCTTGCTCGTTGGCAATGGAGAGTTTTTTGAATATCTCCGGCTGGGTTGTGCGGAGGAATTTAAAGAGTTGCGGTACGTCTATTGCGTATTCACGGTCGAAGTCCTTGGGGTTGCCGGCAAACCAGCCGTCGAGCTTTACCGGAGATTCGGCCACCGCGGCTTCAGTCATTGGGCCAAAGCCGTCTACCCCGGTCATGTGGCGCATTATAATGGTTTCCAGACCTTTTTCCGAGATATCGGTGGGGCTCATATGGCGCTCTCCTCAGTTTCTGGTTCTTCCTCTGCTGTGTCGGCAGGTACTGCCTCTTCTGCTAGGACTTCATTGGGGATATTCTTTGCCGCCTCGCGCACGTCTAATTTGCCAGTTACCACATCAGCGGTTAGGCGAGCCTTGTATTCATGTAAAAGTGATATCTGTTTCCCAAATCTATCTATTGCGAAATCAATCTCGCGTGTTTCCGCATCTAAAAACTCAACAATACTGCGCTGTTCTTCCATTTTGGGAAGTGGAACCTGTACCATTCTGAGAAACGGCCAAAAGACTTGTCTTTGAATATCTCCGACCCCTTTAGAGGCTGCTACAAATTGGTCAACCATAGAACGCGAACGCATTAAATAATTTGCGTAGTGCACATCAAGCTGGCTTGAAAGTTTAAGCACAATGTATGCGGGGCTAATGATGCCATTATGTTGAGATACACCAACAGATCCACGCCAAGCCTGTTGATTATTCAAGACAAAATCGCCACGGTGGACCACTTGATAATTTGATAAGTCCAAGCTTGGCGCATGCACCTGGCCGCCGCCGTCCTCATAGCGGATCACCCCACGATCCAAAAAGACTGACAAGAGTGGGAGGCCGCCTGGATTTTTTTCGACACGGAGTCGGCTTAGGGTCCACATGGTTTGCTGTCCCCAATTCTTTGGGATATCTCCAAGCCATGGATTCCCAGATGACTTCATCGGGGTATTAGGATTAAGGCCTCGGGCTACGGCGCGGTGGATGACGGCTTGTTTCTGCTCGTTCAATAGGGAGATAGTCTTGTGCTTTGCCCGTATGGCATTATGAAAGCGTAAGTTCGCCCAATTTATGAACTTCACAACAGCGTGTTGTTCTTCAATAGATGGAACCAAAACTGGAATCTGTCGCATTCCGGATATGGTTAAGTCCCATTGCCCTATACGAACCCCATCAGAAGCTTGTGCAAAATGGGCCACATATGGCTTGCTCCTTAACAGTAGCTGCCCATAATTTCGCGAACCGATTTCAAAGTTATAGACGAAATAGGCAGGGCTTACTATCCCATCGCAAGGGGATATCCCCATGGACCCTTGCCAGGCCTTCATTTTGTTGATTACCAGATTCCCCGCCTTGGCAACTTTGTAGTTACTTAAATCATCTGGGATTACATTGTGGTTTTCTTCTGTATCTGTTAATGAACGGACAAAGACACCTTTCTCACGTGCTACAGATAATAGCGGCAAGTCTGTACGATTGCGCTCATTGCGCGGACTAATTAATGTGCGAAGATTCCTCACCTCCCAGTGTTTTGGGACGTCCTGTATCCACTTTGACCCCGACGTTTTATATACGGGATAAGGCTTCAAGCCTGATATCATTTCGCCTTTCCCTTAAGAAGTTCACCCAGAAGGCCTTCGGCTTCTTTTTCAACCCCGGCAATGTCGGCTTGTATCTCTTCAAGACTGCGCAAGGGCTGCGGCTTGTAAAAATGCCGCGTAAAACTAATCTCGTATCCGATCTTGGCGGAATCCGGCTTAACCCAAGCGTCTGGCGTATAAGGCAGTACTTCCCTTTTTATAAAGGCGTCTATGCCGCCCTTTTCAAGCAGAGGCACTTGCTCGGTATCACGCAGTTCCGAGTCTGGTTCGTATTCTATGATCGCAGGCTTCCCGTTAACGCTAACCTCAAACAAGCCGTGCAGCGGATCGGCCTTCGTTTTTCCGGGCTTATATGTCTTTGCTATTACGGGCGGCGCGGTCTCTACGCGCCAACTGACGGCGTTTACTATAAGTTTCAGCTCTGCCGCTGATAGCTTGAGGTTTAGCTTATCAATGGCATCGGAAACTTTCTTCCTGAAAACATTGTGGTCTTCAAAAAGGCCGCCGCCGAGTTCTTTGCGCAGGGCTTCCGCTGTTTCCACAAGGCGCGCATCCCGCTTCCAGGTGTCGGGGTCTAAAAGTTTCTTCTTTTTCTTTTCGGAAAGTCCCTTCTTCTCCTTGGAGTCTTCTTCGTCGCTGTCATCTTCTGCGTCGGCGCCCCAGTCGGCAAGCCGCTTTCCCAGCTTAGGTGCTGTGGCTGAAGACTTGTTAAAAAGATCGTCGCCAAATTCCTCGTATAGCTTGGCGCGTATTTCCTCGTCACCGGAAGAAAAGCGCAACGGCTCTATGGCCTTAACAGAGAATTGGCTATGCTGGCGCAGCGGGCGCTCTACAGTAACTTTCCAATAACCAAAAGCTTCGTTCGGGAATATCTTGGATTCCGGCGTTTCCTTGAAAGCCAGGTAGATATCACAAATACGCTTTATATCTTCCTCGGAGAGCTCGCAATTCTTTTTGCCTAAATTCTTGCGCAGAGGCTTAAACCACTGCGTGGCGTCTATAAGCTGCACTTTACCCTTGCGCTTATCTGCTTTGCGGTTGGAAATAACCCAAACATAAGTTGCAATGCCGGTATTGTAAAAGAGATTTAGCGGCAACGCCACAATAGCCTCAAGCCAATCGTTCTCAATGATCCAGCGGCGGATGTTGCTTTCCCCCTGGCCGGCGTCGCCGGTAAAAAGTGAGGAACCGTTGTGGACTTCCGCTATGCGGCTGCCTAACGGGGTGTCCTGGTTCATCTTTGAAACCATATTCGCCAGGAACAACATCTGCCCGTCGCTAGAACGGGTTAAAAGGGACATTTCCTCGTCCTTATGCATTACCTTAAAGCGGGGATCGCGCATTTTCTCTTTGCCGCCCATAACTTCAAGGTCTTTCTTCCAACTTTTGCCATAAGGAGGATTGGCAAGCATAAAGTCGAAATCCTGCGTGGGGAAAGCATCGTGCGAAAGGGTGGATTTGTCCGCGCCTCCAACAATATGTTCGGCGTTCTCCCCCTCGCCCTTAAGAAGCATGTCCGCCTTGCAAATGGCGTAGGTTTCCGGGCTGATTTCTTGGCCGTAGAGATGCGTGATAACTTTGCGGTTGCGTTCCTTGGCCAGTTTACGCAAGGTCTCCTCGGCTACGGTGAGCATGCCGCCGGTGCCACAGGCGCAGTCATACAGAAGATAACTGCCGGATTTTATCTGGTCGGCCACGGGAAGGAACATCAAGTTGGTCATTAGGCGCACGGCGTCGCGCGGGGTCCAGTGTTCGCCGGCCTCTTCGTTGTTTTCCTCGTTGAACTTGCGGACCAGCTCTTCGAAGACCGTGCCCATAGCGTGATTGTCTATGCCGTTGGGGCTGAGGTCTATTCCCGGGTCAAGGAATTTAGAGATGAGGGTGCTGAGGGCGTCGCCTTTTGAAAGCGTTGGGATTTGATTGCGGAATTTAAAGTTCTCAATGATGTCCTGCACGTTGGGCGAGAAGCCGTCCAGATAATCGTTGAAGTCATTCAGGAGCTGCTGCTGGCTGCCGCGGGATTTAAGGTCGCGCAGCGTGAACTTTGAGGTGTTGTAGAAAGCATGGCCGGCGGCATTGCAGAGCGCGGGAGTCTGGGCCGTAATGCCGGCTTTATCCAACATTTTCTTGGTTTCAAGGACTTTATCCTTGGTGGGCTCCAGTACGGCGTCCATGCGACGGATTACGCACATGGGCAGGATTACGTCCGCATACTTGCCGCGTTTAAAGAGGTCGCGCAGTACATCGTCGGCAATGCCCCAGATGAAAGAAACGATTTTATTGTGGGTGGCTTGATCCATGTTGAACTCCAAGAAAATCTAAAGCTTTGCCTCTAACCCTGAAACCTATTTTATATCTTAGGCAGTGGGAGGGCAATAATAAATATATTATAAGGGCCTTCGAATTACAGAGTCGGCGTTAATCCCATACCGGCGCACCTGCCTTTGCCTTTCCTAATTCATGGGCTTTAGCCGCGTCTATCTTAGCCAGCCTGTATTTCCCCTTGTCAAAATATACGGCGCCACGCTGCTTATAAGCTGAGGCGCAGTTGGGGTTTACGCCTATGGCCGCAGTGTAATCAACTATGGCGGTGGCATAATTGCCCTTTGTGGCGTGTACCAGTCCACGGTTGCAGAGCAGGTAATCCTCAAGTTCTACGTCTTTAAAGGCCGCATTAAAATCAGCCAACGCAGCCTCACACTTGCCCAGCATGGCCTTGGCGACCGCTCTACCGGAGTAGGCCAGCGCCCCGCCTTTAAGCGTTATCGCCCGGCTATAGTCTTCTATCGCCTTGTTTATCTCGCCGGTCTCCAGGTAGAGATAAGCCCGGTTTATAAAAAATCCGACCTCGTGGTGATCGTCTGAAATAGCTTTGGTAAGAAGCTTAATCGCAGTAGCTTTGCTTTTCAGCATGAGGGCATAGTTGTTTAAAATGCAGGAATTATTAGGGTCTAGTCCGACCGCTTTTTTAAAATCCATTCCCGCCTTGGTCGGGAACCGATCGCTGTTGAGCCAACCACGATGGTTATATAACTCGGCGGAAGTGGGCATAAGTTCTATGGCGCGGTTGATTGATTCAAGGGCTTTTGCGTGTAGGCCGGATTCGCTATAAGCGCAACTTAAACCCGCCAGTGCTTCAACATTGCGTGGGGAATACTTTAAGATACTGTTGAAGTCGGCTATGGCTGCGGCATAATCTTTATTGAAGAAGTGTACCCAGCCCCGCTCGCCATAAGTGGATATAAATGTCGGGTCCAGTTCGATAGCCTTGGCGAAGTCTTTTAACGCCGAGGGAATGTTCTCAATGTCCCTGTACGCCTGACCGCGAAAGGAATATAGCATGGCGCTTTCCGGGGCGCACTCAATCCCTTTGTTGTAATCCGTGAAGGCTTTCTTGGGATGGCTCATCTCTGCGTTAAGATAGCCGCGCCACATATATCCAAGCGGGTCCTTTGGCGCAAGCTTAATGGCCTTGGAGTAGCAGGCCCGGGCCATTGAATAATTCCCGTCCCGATGGTAAAACCAGCCTTTGCAGCGGTGGAAGGCGGCGTTCTTGGGGTCTTTCTTAAGGCCGCGGTTGTAGAAAGCTATGGCGGCTTTAAATTGCTTGCGCTTCACCGGCCAGGGATAGTAAGCGTACTGGTAGAATATGCGGCCTGAAACCTTGGGAACGGAAAAGTCTTTAAAGTTCATATGGTCTCCGGGGTTAGTAATCATTGCGAGCAAGTCAATCAAAAAGCTCTGGGGACGCATTACGTTCATTGGTGGGCTTTACGCCAACTAAGATTCCATCGGTGACAGTGTCAGTGAGCCAACCATCCACAATGATTTCATGGAGTTGCCCATTCATCTTCCTGGCTGATGCACGTAGTGAGGTCGGAGTTTTATGTGCACTCAGAGAAGTCGCACGTCCCCCTACCCATACAACACCGAAGTCTCTCCCGTCCCATATTGATTTGTATATGTCTGCCAACTTGATATTGGCTGCGCGGTTAATGGACTCTTTTAGCGAAGAGCAGGCCACAAATGCAGCTGAATCATAATGCTCCCATAAATGGTGCACTGCTTTCTCCAGATCTAGTAGGGGGTTGGGATCTAAGAAGAAAATTCCTGATTCCAGCAAGCTGCCTGCCGCGCGGGTCATTACCGGCCAGAATTCCCTATGAAAGATGCCGGTAGTGATAGCTTTTGGAGACACTTCTGCCATGGAGGCTATGGAGAGTTCAATGTATAGGCGTGATTGAGCAGGATTTGCCAGCACGACGACCGGAATCTTTTGCTTTAGCGCAAGTTGTGTGCCGAGCCAAGCTAGAAGAAGGTCTCTTAACATGGGAGACTTAGACTGTATATGGATTAACTCTCCTTTTGGGATTATTCCATGCGTATTAGAAAAACTAAACCTTGGGGCTTTAATCCAATGGCGTTCCCCATCGAGATGTCCGGAATAGCGGCTTTCAATTTTGGAAAAGACATCGTTGACGATATCTGTTGCTGGAATCAGTTCTTGCATATATGGTGACCCTCGACTTCTCAATGCTTATCCCAATAGCATACCAGACGAACCCGACAAGGGTGTGTCGCGGTGTTATTGAGCAGACCGCGGAAGAAACGCGCCTCTGCCCATAACAGAGGCGGCGGTTTTATTTTCATGCGTTTAAGATGCTGTTTATCTTATCGTCGTCTATCCCGTTCTTTTTCAGTTTTGCGTCCACAGATTCGACAAATAAAGTGTTCAGATCTATTTTGTCTATTTCCGTAGGGTTCTTAAGTGCCGAAGAAACGGTCTTCGCTAGGCTTAAGAAGCCTTTCACAATCAGGCCCGTGGGGCCTGTGGCCAGTATTCCTGCTGCAGCGCTCAGCGCGTCAAGCAGGCCTAACGCCCCGGCTTTTTGACCGTCGTCTTTGGCTATTGCCAGTAACACCGCTTTTAGTTTCTCGTTATGATTCATTGCTTTTCTCCTATAGGACTTTTATCCCGAGCTTGTTACAGTAATCGATGATCTGGCTGCTTAGGGCGGCCAGGTCACGGGCTTGTTTGCCTACGTCATTGGTTTTCGAGGAGGAAGTCTCCGCGATCTTCAAGGCGGTCACGTATGCATTGTGGGCTTCAGCGTATTTGTTGAGCACTTTCTTAAACTCGCTCAAGTCGGCCAGCGTTCTTTTCTGCTCGCTGGTTATAGTGCCAGCGTCTGCCGCTTTTACGATTTCGGTTATTTGCTCAACCACCGTATTGCTTGCGCTTTCGTACATCTGCTGGCTTATCATCGCGCTCTGCTTCGCTTTATTGGTGCTGGCGCAGGCCGTCACCATAAAGAGAAGGGCCGGGACAATAAACATCCAGGCTATCAACTTTATGTTTTTCATTTACTAATGCCTCCTAAGGCAGTCTCTTCCGGTACGGGCTAAGAGGCGTAATATTATCTGTACTACGCAAAAATATTATAAAAGACCATCCCGACAGCGTGGCGTCGCTAGGTTTTTCATTGAATTTTGGGTTTTGGTGAGTAAATACTGACATTCCCCCCTGCGACACCACGCTGTCGGTGGGAAGTTTTATAATATCCTTGAAGGGGTGGGAGACTAAAATGGCGACTAAAAGAATTTCAAAATCTCAGTTCATGAAGGGCCTGCAGTGCCATAAGCACCTCTGGCTTTACAATTTCAGGAAGGACCTTATTCCCCCCGTTCCGAAAGACGTGCAGGCCAGGTTTGACGAAGGCCACGTGGTTGGTGATCTGGCCCGGCAATATTACGATGGCGGTCAGTTGGTGGCTTTCGATTACAAGCAGCTGCCCGAGGCAATTAAACAGACAAGCGAGCTTCTAAAAAAAGGCGTTAAGATCATTTATGAGGCTGCTTTTGTTTCCAACAATGTACTGGTGCGCCCGGACATCCTGAAAAAGAACCCCGACGGTACCTGGGACATGTTAGAGGTAAAGAGCACCACCGAAGTTAAGGATGAACATTATCCGGACGCCGCCATTCAAAAATATATTCTTGAAGGGGCAGGGCTTAAAATTAAAAAAGTCTGGCTGATGCACATAAACAACCAGTTCGTAAAAAACGGACCCATAACCCCCAAAGACTTTTTTATCAAGCAGGATATTACCGAAGAAATCTCGGGCCTTAGAGATGAAATAATTCAAAACCTTGAAGCATTCATGGAAGTGCTCGCCAACGACGAGGCTCCTGAAATAGGCATAGGACAACAATGCTCTGCCCCGTACGAGTGCGAGTTTCGCGGCCATTGCTGGGCAGGCATCCCGGAATATTCCATTTACGATATCCCCCGCCTGAAGTGGGAGAAGAAAGAGCAGCTTAAGGACCTGGGAATATTACGGTTCCGCGATGTGCCGGAAGATTTTGACTTAAATGCCGGACAGTTACTTTACCTTCAGGTTGAAAAAACCGGCAAGGCGGTAATAAAAAAGCCCGCCATTGCGGAATTTCTGGGCGCGCTGGAGTACCCGCTTTACTATATAGACTTCGAGACCATAATGCCAGCTGTCCCGCTGTACGACGGCTCCAGGCCTTACCAGCAGATACCGTTCCAGCTTTCGCTGCATATACAGGCGAAGCCCGGTGCCGGGGTGCGCCACCTGGAGTACCTTGGCGACGCTAAAACCGACCCACGGCCCGCGCTTTCCAGGTTCATGGTAGACAACATAGGTCCCAAAGGCTCGCTTTTGGCCTATAACGCCGCTTTTGAGGCCTCCCGCATAAAGGAGCTGGCCGAGGACTTCCCCGCCTGCGCGGACGCCCTCCTTGCCCTTGTTGACCGGATAAAGGATTTGATGAAGCCGTTCCAGGCCCGGGCGTACGTCCACCCGCAGTTCCATGGCCGGTATTCCATAAAGAAAGTCCTGCCGGCTCTTATACCGGATATGACTTACGAAGGCCTGCCCGTGGCCAATGGCGGTGACGCGCAGCTGGCCTACTTCAGCATGCTTTCCGGGAAACTATCCAAGTCCGAAATGGAACAGACCGCGAAGGACCTGAAAGTCTACTGCGGCCAGGACACCTTGGCTATGGTAAAGATCCTGGAGCACCTGCAAAAGATAGTTTAATTTCTAAGTCTTCATATTCCCCCGTGCAAATCCTATAATTAGGAAAAGGTAGTTTAACGCAACGGGGGACTCAATGGGCAAGAAGAAAATAATAATCGCTACCACCGCCAAGCGCGGACCTCGCAAGTACAACACTTTTTTAAACAGGTTTATGCGCGTGCTGACCGCGCTTAACCGGAACGGTTACATAAGAACCCGTCCGATGGCTGCGGAATTGGAAGTAAGCGAGCGCACGCTGCAGCGGCTGCTATTGGCTATGCGGGACGACCACTTTATTCTCCCGGATGAACACGAGAAGGGCAAGTGGGTATTCAATTCTGCGGCGAAGAGCTTTGAAAAACTGGATATCAACGACCAGGACGCCGCTACTATGGCCTTTCTGTGCAAGCTCGCCAAGGTCTTCGGCGGACAGATCAACAAGTCCATCCTTCAGTCCCTGGACAAAGCCTTTACTTTGGAGGAAACAGATTCCCCCTTCTTCATGATCACCCCCCGCGTAAAGCAGCCCGATACGCAATTGCCTTTTTACCAGGACCTGTATAACGCCATACAGTTCAAGCATAAAATAAATCTCACCTATCTAAGCGGGACAGCCGAGAAGACCGCAAAAGTCTGGCCGTTCTCTTTCATTATGTGCGACGGCATGTGGTATTTGGGCTACCTGCTTGAACCGGAAGCCAAGCGCAAGCAGGAAATCCGCACGCTGCGGTATACGCACATTCTCAAAGTCGAGTCGCTGACCGAGGAAAAATTCGAGAAGCCGGCGTGGATAGAGGAAACCTTAAAGGACGCGCGCAATATCTGGTTCAATCGCGACCGCTGCACCCGGGTAGTGATGGAAGTTTCCAACCGCATCAAGGATTACTTTGAACTTACCGAGTATTTCCCCGCGCAAAAGATAATAGCGGAAGGCCCGGACACTTTTAAGGTTGAGGCCAAGATCTGCGTTCACAACGAAGCCGTGCCGAATATCCTGCGCTTCCTGCCGGACATTAAAGTCCTTGAGCCCAAAGACCTTAAAGCCGAGGTAAATCACCGTATAGCCGATTATTCGGCCAACAAGAAGTAGATATTTATACTCCCGGATATGCCGCCCCGCTACTTAGCAGCGGGGCGGCTTTTTGCTTCTCTCATAAACACTCCCCAACGACACCACGCTGGCGGTGCGCTGTTCTACACTATGCGTAGCGGAAAGACAAAATGTATATACAAAACAAGCACTTAGTGTTTTCCTGCGGCAGTTTTGGCGGGCGGCTTCGTATATATATAGTGTGGGTTAAAGATAGTGTCAGATTAAGGAGAAAATATGGAAGTCAAAAATTCCACTCAGTATGCAAAATGGCTCAAAGAAATAACTGAAAAAGAAATTAAGGCTCTAAATGCCTGTATCGGGTTTGAGCTGGAACTGGCAGCACCCGCCTATAAGGCCAACAAAAGTCTCAAAGAGCGGCGCAGGAACATAAAAGAAATCACACGAATAATTAAAGTTCTAAAGACATCTCTGACTGTAGAAAAAGAATCCCAGTCTAAACAGCCGGGAAGGGACGTCTAGACATACCGCGCGAGACCTGCGGATTGGATGGTTAATCCGGAGTAAACTAAGTAGAATGATAATCATAGGGGACGATTAACAATGAACAACGATAAGAAAATCATTCATAGTCATCTTTATTCTCAGGACTGCCGTGTCCGGGAAATGGCGGCTGGATTTCTGGCAAAGAGTAATTCTAAAAATGTCGCCAGGCTGTTAGCTATAGAGCTTGGCAACAAAGATCACTATGTCGCAATCAGGGCGGCATGGGGCCTGACTTTAATGAAGACGGAGATTACGCTGCCAATCTTGATGAAGGCATTGAGGGACACAAACCCTGATATCAGCAGGCAATCCGGATGGGCATTGAGCCATTTTAGGGGTGTTCGCGAGCAAAAGGAGTTGGGCGCCGCATTAAAGGATGAAAATCCTGCGGTTCAAAGAGAAGCAGCGTCGGCGCTGCAGGGTAAAGCAATTGCATTACATCCCAAAGTGCAGACAGCACTCATTAAAATGCTGGGACAGGATAAGGGTCAGGTCACAATGACCCTGGGGGCGACTAAAACTAAAAAAGCCATGGATGCCTTGGCCACCGCGCTTAAATCAAAGACTTTCTCTTCGCGATCAATGGCGGTCCTGGCTCTTGCAAGGGCACAAGATCCCCGTGCCATGAAACCCGCCATTGAGATGCTCAAGGCAAAAGGCCTTGATGCTTCTACTGCAATGCGGGCATTAGGATCGCTGGACGATACCGGCGCGCTGGCGCCATTGGTTGAGCATATTACCGGGCTCAGGGAGGACGATGGCTTTAATAACCTTAACAAGGGTTTGCAAACAGTAGACCTCTTAAAGAGGACTGCCGCGTCGGAATTTTTGTTTCCGCTTCTGCGCAATAAGAATTATCGGGTCCGCCTTTCAGGTGTTGTGTCTTTGGGCGCTGTAGCTTCTGAAAAGGCTTCCAAGCCGCTTATTAGGATGCTGAAAGATGCGCATTGGCTTGTTCGCGGATCTGCCGCGGAGGCGCTTGGGAAAATAGGTGACGTCCAGGCTTTGAAATATTTAATTCAGTCCCTTAGAGATAAATCCTGGTATGTCAGGCAACATGCCGCAATTGCCCTGGGGAAACTGAAAGATCCCAAGGCTGTACGCCCTCTTCTGTCGGCGTTTAGGGATAAAAATGAAATTGTTCGCGTAGCTGCCGCAAAGGCGCTGAGCGAAATTGCCGACCCTATTACTCCAAAAGAAATGATACGTGGCCTCGCAGACAATAATCCGTTTATCCGAAAGTCTTCCGCAGAAGCTTTGGGGAAAATGAAAGCGGTCCAGGCTGTGCCCGCACTAATTAAACGACTAGCGATTGATCAATGGTCCGAAATAGTTGTGGCTGCCGAGGCTTTAGGAAATATTGGCGACCGCCGGGCGATAGTACCCTTGAAGCGCTGCCTAAAAAACAACAATACTGAAGTGTATTTGGCTGCGGAAAAAGCCTTGAATCAGATCAGTGGGCCGAAGCCAACGATATTCAACCTCACTAGTAAATGCAGACTAAGATAACCTATAAGCCCACCGAATGCATGCCTTCTATTAGGGCAATATCAGTTAAAGGATAAACATATGAGCAAAAATAAAGCCAGAAAGATTTCAGACGACTTTATCTTAAGTCTTAAAACTGGAGTATTAGCCCCATTTCTGCTTCTTGCGAAAAAAGATGCAACGCTGTTTGTGGGCATTCGCAATAACTATATCAATGTGTATTACCGTGGCGGCAATCTGATTAGAATTACAGAGAAAACTTCTTCTGGCAATGTGCCGACATACATCGGTGAGTTTGATAAGGAATATGTCAAGAATGCTGATATTCTTAAAAGATTAACAGGCATAAATGGGAAACTACTTACACCTGAAGCTGTTAAGGAATGGATTAATATTCTGCCCAGCCTTAAGAATGAAATGGATGTTCACCCCAAACTGGGGCAGGAGCGAGAATTCCAGCAGTTGATTGCGCGAGATTGCAATGGACTTTCAATCAGAGGTGATAAAAGCTCACCTTCAGATTATTTTATATGTGATATAGAATACGCTGAGGAGTTTGGAGGAACGAATGCACGCTTTGACATGCTAGGTGTTTTATGGGAGTCAAATTCGCAAAAGCGACAAAACAAGGCTGAAAAGAAATTGGCCATCATTGAGGTGAAATACGAAGAAGCGGCACTCCTTAAGAAAACTGGCGGAGATGCGAAAAAGTCGGATATCCCTGAACATATCACAGACTTAAATAAATTCCTTTCGAAGCCCGAATATGTGGAGAATCTAAAGAAGGACGCCATATCTGCTTTTAATCAATTAGTGGATCTTGGACTTCTACGAAATCATCATCACCTCGAGGGGTTTAGTAAGGAAATCGAATATATTTTAATTCTAATTAACCATGATCCTGAAAGCGAAATCCTGTTGTCAGCCTTAATGCAGGCAGGGTTGCCGGTTGGGGCTGAATTAAAATTTGCGACCAGCACTTTTATGGGGTACAGACTGTTCAAAGAGAATATCTATCCTGTTACGGAATTTCTAGCCAAATACAAGGATTCAATCTACAGCAAAAGAAAATATGACTATGGTGCTCTTCTAGCTAAATATACACGGTAATTGTTTTGATATCTCTTTGGGAACGAATAGAACTTCCCTGAGTTATAAATTCAGGCTTTCCCCGTCTTCACTTGTTAATATTTCTTGTTTTAGAAATAGTCCTGCATATTCTTTTGGGTGCTCGGTATGTACCGGGATTATTTTGCCGGGATTAAGGGCTGCGGCTAGCGCCTGAAGCGTGGGGACGTCGGCGTGGCCGGACGAGTGGATGTGCTTCATGTTTTTGTCCAGGCCGGACTCGGAGATGAACTGCGTTAGCTTCATATGCGTTTTCTTTAGATAGCCCTTCCACTGTGAGTAGATCAGGAAAGCGTCTTTATAGCCGGGGATGGCTTTAATCGCCGGCACGGTGCCGTCCCGCATTAGAACAACATACTTCCCCTCCCCCATATCACGCGGTTTTATCTTCTTCCGGCCGAGCATGGAGATAAACGGCTTAAACTTGCAGCCTTCCTTGTCTATTTTGTGCACATACTTGTCCCCACGGGCGTAATTATGGATCAGCGCCCTCATCCCGGGATTCTCAAGCAGCGGAATATTGCGGGCATAAGGCAAATCCCGCAGGTTCTCGAGCACGCAAGCTATATATGGGTCTATTACCAGCTCGTAGCCGGCCCTACGCGCCTCGGCGTAGAGGGAACATAGCCTGTCTATGTTTTGCCCGGAACAGGCCACCAGCACCAGGCGCGGCCCTTTCTTGAGCACTTCCCTGATTCCCTGCTGCGCCTCTTTTTCCGTTTTAAACTCCGGCTCCCCCCTTCCTACAGAAGTCCCCTCTAAAACAAGATAGTCCGGCTTCATGGGCGGGTGGTCTACCAGCATTTTAAAAGCGTTCTCCTTGTGGCCGGTGGCCCTGAAGTCGCCGGAGTAAAACAGCGTCTTCCCCGTGCTCTTTTCCGTTATAAAAAATCCGCGCGCATCGAACGCCGAGTGATCCATGAGGTACGGTTTCACTATGAAGCCGCCTATCGGGATGTCCTTGTTATGGATAGCCGGTATAATGTTTGACAGCAACACCTGCCTTGGAACGAAGGCGTTAAGGGTTTCTATCAGCCTCTGGGCCCCGGGGCTCATAACCACAGGGATTTCCGGATTGGCAAAATGCAGAAGGCCATAATGGTCCCCATGAGAGTGGCTGACCAGTATGGCGTCGAAGTCTTTCTTGTCGTCCTGATACAGCCCCTTGATGTCCGGCAGAATGCCGCTATTCTTAAGTTCTGAAATGTCTTTTGTGTCCCACTCTTTTTTGCCTTTCAACGGATCAATAAGAAAATCCTTGCCGTCTTTGTCGTTGAGCGGCATGCCTAGGTCTATAAGTATCCTTGAACTGCCGGATTTCATCTCAATGCAGGTGCCGCCGACTTGGTGACTGCCCCTGTAAATAGTTAATTCCAACTTGCTGTCGTCGCCAAAAGCCGCCTGGGCTGCACGCCGCGCCCCTGCTATATCCTCTTTGCTAAATTGTTTATCGAAGCAATCCTGGCAAATGACATCCTCTTCTAAAAGAGCATTCTCGTTGCACATGGGGCATACCGGCAAATCCTTTTTCTTTTTCATAACAGTATCTTATCCTTTTATTTTCGAAATTGTTTTCTTCTGTGATTCCTGAGTGTTAACTCATCCACCGACTTTCTGCTCGGCTTCCGCTATAACCTTTTTCATGGCCATATATTCTGGGGAAGTTGCCAGCTTGCCGGCTGTTTCATGGGCTTCAAGGTACTCTATAACCTTTAACAGCGTGGCGATGCGGTCTTCAGCTACGATCTGAACAACCTCCGCCTTTCTGCTCCCGCTCGAAGCCGAGCAGGCCATACAAATTAATATTAAAATCGCTATTATCGCCATATATCCCCCTGAGTTTTCCAATAACATATTGTACAGGGGGCCACCGACAGCGTGGTGTCGCGGACGCGTTTCTTACTCCGCGCTATCCTTGTCCGTCTGTTCTCGGCAGCGGCTAGCATAATTCAGCTCCGCAATATCTAATTGCTCCCATAATGTTTGGTACTGTCCAGCCGCTGCATCCAGCGAGGCAGCCCCCTCCTCAAGAAGTTTCAGCAGGGTCTTGAATTCCTGGTAGGAGAAGTAGATTACCGCCTTCTTTATATTCAAAGTTTCCGGCAGAGCCCGCAAAAGGGTTACGGAGGCAAGCGCAGACCTGTCTAGAGCGATAACATCCAGATATGTGCAATTCACAGAGCCGTGATTCTCCACCGGCCCTTTGGTTAATATTATGGGGGCGAGCATGTTTTTCGCGTTCAGAATCAGTTGCCGAATTAGCCGCAGATCTTCTTGCGGGATCGTAAGCATCAGGCGTTCATAATTGGCCATATCCCCTTCAGCCCCTTTTCTGATGTTTGTTAAAGACTTTGTTTTCGGCTTCTTCACAAAGTTTGTCTACTACGCTCTGCGCCTTCGGATACCGGTCATCCAGGTATACTTTATCCTTCGGACTTTTCGCCATAATGGCTATAGTGACCTGAAGTAATGCTATGGCTTGGTCATAAGTCAGGTGTATCCCGGTATCCTTTTCATACAGCTGAATAAAGCGGCTTGTGAAGTTATACCTTGCCCTGTAAACGGAATCATCGTCTTTCATATTCCGGACGAACAAGAACCCGAGTATAAGAATAATAATCGTAAATGTCATACGCTCCCCGTCCAGGCGCTAGGTTACTCATCAGCTTCCAACTGGTACCCCTCCGGCAGGGCTTTCCTTATGTCGCATTTTGCCTGTTCCCTTTTTGACATAAGCCTTCTCTCTTTCTGTGTTACCCCAATTTCTTCCAGTGTATCTTCCGCAGCCTGGGAGACATTAACGTTAGTATCCTTCAGCAGCGGTATAATATCGAGGAACGCGCCTTTGTCTTTAAGCGCCCGTATACAAAAAAGTGCAACAAGTTTTCTTCCGGGTAATTGCGACTGCAGTCCTTCCCGTATTAATTCCCGCTGGTCATCTCCAAGCATGGTCAGGGCGGCAGCAATTTGCATTTTCTCGTCTTCATCGGTGGCGCGGTTAAAGGCTTTTACCAGTGCGGGTGGTATTTTTTTACCTCCGATCTGCCCCAGGGCCAAAGCGGCAGCGCCGCGGTAGTTGTATCCTGTATTTGAAACAGCCTCTAAAAGCACTTTTGCCCCCTCCTTGCTGTCCCAGAACCCAAGACCATAAGCTCCATTAGTTTCAATTATCGGGTTTGAGCTGTTAGCGGCCCGAAGAAGGGCTTCAGCGGCCTTCTGGGTGCCTAAATAGGCCAGCTGCGAGGCTGCGGCCATTGCGATATGGATTACGGTATCATCCAGGCGGGCTGCAAGGTGCTTAACGGCGGCCTTGCCAAGGATGTCGACGCTCTCTTGTACGCACACGAGGCGGATTTCAGGATCCTTATCTGTAATGCGGGCAATCAGGATTGAAGCGGCTTCCTTGCACTTGAGTATCCCCAGCTTTTTAAATGCTTCAACGGCTTCAGCCGTGGCACCCGAGCGTGCAGCATCTAAAGTTTCTTTCACTTCCTGCGCCGATATTTTAATTTCCATATAGGTCTCCTGCCTGTATTCCGAACTTATTTAGAATAACCTGATACTATGGTATACCAGTGGCCGCGGACAGCGTGGCGTCGCCAGGCGTGTTTTTCATTGGGAAGCAAAAAACCAGCGGAGGCCACCAATCACTAAATTGGATGGCCTCTTGGTAAGTCTTGCTAATATATTTTGATCGGCCCCGGCAGCGTGGCGTGGCTCGTTGGCAATGTAATACTGCCTGTAACTTTACACTGGCCTGAACTTCGGGTATTCTGTGGGCAGGCCCAGGTGGGCACCCCTTTTGGGACACACACCGCGCACCAATACTGTACTTTCGAGTCTAACCCCGCGGAACATTACTTCCAGGGGTTCTTCCATACCTTAGGTATGGCTATGATGTTCCCCGCTATCTCCTTGGCTTTGGCGAGGAGGTCACGGGCGGTTTCAAGGGAAAATGTGGCAAGGACCCCCCACGGGGTCCTGACCCGCCAGTCGCCGACGTCCATCATGCTGTTTTCTTCTTTCCAGATATCCCAGACTTGACGTTGCTTTCTCATATTTACCTCATAGGGGTTTGCGGTTTACCGAGTAGACTTGATTGCGCTGCTGCTAAGGAATTCGAAGGGGACATCCGATACGCCATCAACTACCATGGTTTCAATATACGAACCAACTATCGAATCTTTAAGTAATAAAGTTTATCGACGTCTCCAAATCCAGACAAGCGGGGTTTTGATTAACCAGCTGGAAACTTTGTTTCTTTTTAAGATTTTAGATGCCCAGCTAGCGGCGGTGCTGGAGTTCTTTCCTATAAAAGTTGCTGTAGCGTGAATGGCTTTACCCGCTGGCGAGATCCAATTCATAATTTCCCCCTCAACTCTTAGCGTTTCCGTTTAAGCCTATCAGTGAATTATATACCAATGTCGGGGTACAAAGGGGTGTTTTCTGCGTTCCCGGGTGGGTAATTCTGACGTACCATAATTTGGGCGGGGGCAGTTAAGGTGGGCCAGGGCCAGGGGCGGCGGCCATCCAGAGGCTGCCGCTACTGGCCCTG
>Ga0209000_1000436_pt1 | contig 41417 bp, 37 predicted proteins | sample RifGroD2_FD_183998 | JGI IMG/M metagenome (GOLD analysis project Ga0209000, IMG submission 183998) | Groundwater microbial communities from Rifle, Colorado, USA - Groundwater D2 (SPAdes) (version 2) | ecosystem: Environmental > Aquatic > Deep subsurface > Groundwater | place: Rifle, Colorado... | reverse complement strand
GTGAAGGTCACAATATTGATTAATCGCTTCGGTCGCTAAAAATGTTTTATCTCGATTAGTAGCATCAGCTAGTTTTTCAAGTTTTTCTTTTGTTTCTTTGGGTAATCTTAAAGAAATTTGTTCTTTTCTAACCATAAATTACACCTTAAAATTTAACACTACATGTAATTAATTGTATCCCATTTTTTGAAAATTACAAGATTGGTAAATTTTGTTCAAATATCTTAATTTTCTTTTTTCAAATCAGGAAGTTTATCCTTATCAGGGTTTACCACAAGGGTTTTTTCGTGGGTGAAAATAACAAAACCCGGTTTTGAACCTGAAGGTTTTTTTACAAATTTCTTTCTTGTAAACACTACAGGAACATTTGAAGATTCTTTTGCCTGACTGTAATATGCTGCAGTATAAACAGCTTCATGAAGGGTTGTTTCAGGTACTTCATTATTATTTTGAGGAACTTTTATCAGCACATGAGAGCCTGGAAGATTCAGGGTGTGAAGCCAAATATCTTCAGGGTCAGCTATTTTTAGCAAAAATTCATTCTGTCTGTTGTTTTTTCCGACTAAAATATTGAATCCGTCAGAAGAAATAAACTCGGTAAGCTTTATTTTTTCTTTCTTTTCCTTTTTAGAAACTTGATAGTTATTTGATTTAATTATGTTTTGGCTTATTAATTCCTGTTCAATTTCTTTTAAATCCGACAAATTTTCTGCTAAATTTATTGATTCTCTTATGGTTTCAAGATAATCAACCTCCTGCTTGATTTTTTCCGCTAATTTCTGGCTATACATGGCGGCATTTTTAGCTTTGTTATAGAGTTTATAATATTTTTGAGCATTTGCATTAGGCGAAAGCATTTTATCAAGATATATTTTTATGATTTTGTTTTCATCAAAAAAGTTTTCAATCTCGGCATATTCAATCCCCTGCGTAATTTTATAAAGATTAGCCATTATAATATCGGCATATTGGCGGTATTTTTCCTGTTTTTCTTCAGAATCAAAGGTTTTTAAGTGCTGTGAAAGTTGTGTATTTTGCTTTTTGAGCTCTTTTTTAATAATCCCTGACAGATAATTTTTATGCCTTGAAAAATTATCACTAAAAACCTGATAGCCAAAATACAGGTCTATCATTGAATTTACAGAATCAAGCGGCTGCCATTTTATTGATTTATCTAAGCCAATTATTGAATAATATTTTTTATCCTCGCTTATAGAAGGGTTAATGTTCTCAAAATTTATTGTATTTATCATCAAATCATATAATTGGAAAAGTTTTTCCTGCGAAACGGCTGATATTTTGTCTTTTTCTATATCTATTTCTAGAAAATTGCAGAATTCAGTAGCAAGAGCCTTACTTATAAACCCAAAATTTCCGTTGAGCCAAATATTTACAGGTGCATCCATGATTTTTGCGAGTTCAAAAAACTTTTCTTTTGAAATTTTAGTTAAATCATATTTATCCTGTTTCGGAGGATAAATATAAGGCAAACCGCCTGCAAGTTCCCTCTCCCTGCTTTTTTCATGGCTTACAGGATGGGCACATCCCTGAATTACATTTGTTTCATAACTGTACAAAATAATATTGCTGTGTTTTCCCATAAATTCGCAGGAAAGAATCATTGGAGTTCTTTCCCCTACTTCGTTATAGCTGTCGAATTTTATTTCAAGTATTCTTTCAAAGTTTGGTTGGCTAACAGCATTGATTTTACAGCCTTCCATATGTTTTCTTAGAAGCATGCAAAACATAGGAGGCTTTTGGGGAATTTCAATATTCCTTAATTCCTCGCCTTTAGTGCTTAAAAGTGCAACATGGGGATATTTGGGGTCAATGCAAATATAAAGTTTATGGGTTTGTCTTAATGCTCTTACTGTTAGCAAAATTTCGTTTTTAGAAGGCTGCTGAACTTTTTGAACCCGTCCCTCTGTCAAAACAGGCTCGATTTCGCTTATTAAAGCTTTTAATGAAAGTGAATCAAAATTTATCATTTGTCTAAAAAAGCCCTGATACCTTCTCGTGAATCTGTTGATTGCAAAGCTTTCAGAAAATTCTCTATCTCTATTTCTTCAGTTTCAGGATTTTTTAAGATTTGATTAATTGTATTTTTGATTAAATAAAGGGAATTCAAAGATTTTTCAGCCAAATCTTGGCAATAACTTAAAATTTTGTCTTCAAATTCTGAATCGTTAAAAATTTCAGAAACAATTCCTAAAATTAAAGCTTTTTCAGCATTTATTTCTTTACCTATTGCGGCAATCTCAAATGTTTTGTTTTTTCCGACGATTTTTAACAACCTGCTTATTCCGCCATATCCTGGAATTAAACCAATATTAACTTCGTTCAGACGAAAAATAGCTTTTTCTGAAGCAAGAATTAAATCGCAAGCAAGAGCCAGCTCGAAAAAGCCTCCGCAGATAAGTCCGTCTATTGCAATAATTACAGGTTTTTTAAATTCTTCAATTCTTGTCATCAATTCCCGATTCTTTTTTAAAGAATTTTTAAATTCAGACGGGCTATTATCAACAAGATCAAATTTTTTGCCGTATTCTTTTAGGTTAACCCCTGCAGAAAAAACCTTTTTCCCTGTTCTTGATATGCCACAATGAGCTTTTATAAGAATTATTTTAATATTATTATCATTTTCAAAGGAATCGAGTGCAAAATTTATTTCCTGAAATGTGTTGAATTCGATTATATTTAAATTTTCAGAATTATTTAAACTTATAATCCCTATTTTATTGCAAATTTCTGTTTTTATTCTTTTAAATATCAAGATTTTTAAACCCTATTAGTTCTTTTATTTTTGGCTATTTTTATATAAATATATATTATAATTATTATTGAAATTTATTGAAATTTGTTGTTTTGTTTCATTAAAAAGTTTTCGCAAATTGTTATATATTTAAGATTTAATAATTATAATTTAAAAATTGTCGACAACTTAAATATTATATGTTAATAATTTAGCTGTAATATTATTATTTTTTTATAAACATTTCAAGAAATTCAAATAATATATGATATTAATAAAATATAAATATAATATATCTTATTAAATCTTATTTATAAACTATAAAATTTGTAATTTTTCTTTACAATTTAAGTTGGAAGTTGGAAAAAAAATATTAAACAATGCTATGTTTAAAACAGATGTAATAATAAATAAACAAAGTCGGTGATTTTAAATTATACAAAATAATTTAAAATGAAAGATAAGTTTAATAAAAATTTAAGTTAGTAGGGTAGCAAGACATGAGAAAAGAATCTATGACAATCAATTTAGTTCACACACCAGACGCAAACGGATTAGACCCAGAAAAGCCAATGTTCCCGATTAGTGTTGTAGCAGACATTTTGAAAGTTCATCAAAGAACGTTGAGAATTTATGATGATGAAAATATTTTAATTCCATCGAGATCTCCAAAGAACAGAAGACTTTATTCTTTCAACGATATTGAAAGAGGTAAATTTATTCAGTATTTAACAAGAGAACTTGGAATTAACCTTGCAGGAATTAAAATTATTGTTCATTTGCTCAAGCAGCAAAACGTTTCACCGAGTAAGTATTTGGATCATATCAGCAAAGTGGCTGATGAGCTTAATATTTCCCCTGAAACTCAGGAAGAAAACAGGATAAAACTTTCAAGAAGGGGCAGAAAAATCAGACCTTCAGATGACGAAGAATAATAAATTATTTAATTTGAATTAGTTTTAATGAATTCGCTAAAAATAGCGAATTCATTGATTTTTATAGGTTTGATAAATATTATTTTCACCATCAGAAGTTATCGTTATAGCAAAATCCTTGTCTGTTCTTAAAGTTTTAACATTAAATTCTTTTAATTCATTTAAAACCTGACTATTTGGATGTCCATATTTATATCCTTGTTTGCCAACAGAAATTACAGCTAATTGGGGTTTTAAAGAGTTAAGAAAATTATAATTCACAGCGTTATAACTTCCATGATGACCAATTTTTATAATATTTACAGGCTTGTTGACATGTTTTTTAATGGCATAAATAGAATCAGCTTCACAATCCGCCATTAAAATTGATGAAAAAGCTTTATAAACAATATATAAAATAATACTGTTATCGTTTTCATTATTTTTAGTTTTTTTATAAGACCTAATAGCCTTAATATTTATGTTTTTATCTAAATTTATGTTTTCACCGTCGGATAAAATTTTGTTTTTTATATGATTTTTTTGGATATACTTTTTTATTTTCCTGCAAGTTTTTGAATCTTCAACTAAACCGGTATGAAAAATACTATTTACATTAATATTTTTGAGTATTTCAAGAGTACCGCCAACATGGTCGCTATCAGGGTGTGTTAAAACAACAGCATCAAGATTGTTGATTCCGTTATCTCTTAAATAAGGTATTATTGAAGTTTTAGCAGGAAGATATTTTCCGTTAGGACCTGTATCAACTAAAATATTTTTATTGTCAGGCGTATGAACAAGAATAGCATCGCCCTGACCAACATCAAAAAAAACAAATTCAAGTTTTCTATCAAAATTATCTTTAAAAACAAATGCTAATAAGCTTAAAAATAAAATTAAAGCGGCGGCATTTAGTTTTTTAGAAGAAAGATTTTTTGAAATAACGAACAAAAGGGTGATAATCAAGCCGTAAAAAATTATAATTGCTGAAACTTCGGGTTTCGCGAAGTAATAAAGCGCATGAGGAAGATGAGAAAAATATCCTGAAATAAAAAGAATAATATCAATAAAAGGCTCTGCTATTTTATCGAAAAGCCAGCATAATTTTTCTCCTATTATAGGAATAAAGCTAAAAACACTACCAATAAATCCTAAAAAGGTTATGATTCCTATAAAAGGAACAACAAGAATATTTGCTAACAATGAATAGGTAGCAAAATTGTTAAAATGAAATATTTGAATCGGTGATGCCCAAATTTGTGCCACAAGAGGAACTATTACAATTCCTGATACTGCTTCAGGTAAAGGTTTAGTCCTTTCTAAAAGTGGCGGAACACACAATAAAATACCGAAGGTTGTTATAAAAGAAAGCTGAAAACTTATATTAGCAAGTAAAAAAGGATCAACTAAAAGCATAAGAGCGCATACAAAAACCAAAATAATTAAATTGTCCGCTTTTCTGTCAAGTAATTTTGCCAGAATTAAAAACTCTGCCATAACCGCAGCGCGCATTATAGAAGGAGGTAATCCTGTCAAAAGTGAATAAAACGCTACTAATATACCGCCTGCAATCATCTTAAACCTGTAAGGAATTCGTAATTTTGATGCAATAATAAACCACGCTCCGAAAATAAATCCTACATTCATCCCTGAAGCTGCAAGCAAGTGCAAAAGACCTGATTTCAGGAATTCCTGTTTTATTTCGTCGGGAGCAGGAACGGCAAAATCCCCAAAAACCATTCCTTCAAGCACTTCTAACTTTGGAGATTTAATATATTTTCTATTTTCATCAATAATTTTGTTTTTTATTTTGTTTAAGTTCTGTATTAAAAACCATTTCCCCCATTTTGGGTGTTCAATAATCTTGAAATTATTGTATTTTACATTGGTAAGTGTAAAAATCCCCTGATTTTTTAAATAATTTTTATAATCAAACTGCCCCGGATTTGTAGATTCAAAAGGGAATTTTACATATCCTTTAAGCTCTAAAACATCGCCGATAAGGATATTAGATTGCCGTGTCGAGGCTTCGCTACTTGGTTGCTCGCCATAAACAGCCGTTTTGTCATAAATACTTACAAGGGTTTTAGCTTTTATTTTCTTCCAATTATTTTTAAACCTGTATGAAGAAACTTCGAATTTGAATTTAGCAATATTTGTCCGATTTGATTTTGGTTCTGTTATTACTCTGCCTTGTAAACAAACATCAGCAGGAGAAATATTATATAATTCATCTGGTTTTGGAGATCTAAAGCCACAATAAAATATTGAAAATGCAAGAACTATGAGAAATAAAACAGAAAATTTTATCGAAAAAATTTTTTTATAAGCTAATAAAGAAATTAATAAAATAGAAATCACTGCAAAGAAAGGAATTAAATTAAGAAAATATGCTCCACACCCTGCAATAAAAGCAGTACAGAGTATCATTGTCTTTTGTGGTTTATGTAAATGCATTTTTTTCTTTCTTTTAGTTAAAAATGTCATTCCGAACTTGATTCGGAATCTGTAAAATATTGAATAGATGCTGAAACAAGTTCAGCATGACATCCCAATTATAACCTGAGTTCTAAATAGAATTGCAACACTTTGTTACAATAAAAAATGAAAGAAGTAACAAAATGTTAATTTGTTTAAAACCCAGTAATAAAAAAGAAAATGGTTTTTAGTTAATTATTTTTTCTTTTTTTAAAAGCAATTAATTTTTTTCAGCATATTTAAAAAATTGTAATAGAAGAAAAAATTAAAAGACAAATTAAAAATGAATATATCAAATTTTTATAATCAAAAATTAAGTTTTGGAGATCAAGACAAGCCTAATATTGTTATTAACAGGCAAAATGATGCCAATAAATTAACTGTGCTCAATGAAAGATTGAATTTTATAATAAAAGAAATAGGAGGAATAGGCTTAAGTGCAGATAATTTAGGAAATATCACTATAGCTCTGGCTAAAATTGCAATGCTAAGGCAGGAAACTCAAAACGCATGGGGAACTTGTCCAACAGCATTAAAACAAAAGATTAACAGGCTCGATTCTCTTAAAAATGAGCTTTGTAGAATAAGTGAATCAATTAATGAAGCAAATCAAGAAATTGATTCAAAACAGCAAAATAATGAATTAATCCTGCCGGAAAGCTGTAAAGACAAGCTCGACTTGCTTACAGGGATGGAGGCACTTTCCGCATATAATTTATTAAACAGAAAACCCGTTAATTCTAAAGAAACAGAAATAAAAAAGCTTTATGGCGATGCAATCAGGCAGGAAGATCTGGAAAACTCTTTAAAAGAGCTTAAAAAAGATGATTGGAGCTTTGAAAAACTTAACGCAGAAGACAGTAAAATTTACCCTAAATTAAACAAGCAGCTACTTATCGGGGGTATAAAAACAACAATAGAAAAACAACTCGAAACCATTGATAAAAAATTGACTAAAATACAAACAGAAAAAGGGATTTTTGTTTCTGAAGTCGGTCTAAAAGTTTATGACCCGAAAACAACAGGGCAAATATTGGCGCTGGAAACTGCTAAACTGCGCCGTATAAGTGTGCAAAATCCGATAAGTTCGCCCGGTGTTGAACAAAAATTATGCATGCCTGATATGTTAGCCCAACCCATACCAACAGATTCGCCGGTGTTTTTCAAAATCGATAAAAGATTTATTCCGAAAAAAGTTGAAATTCAGCAAATTCTTAAATTAAACGAACCTTTTAAACCCGTTTTAAACAAATTATTCCCTGAAGGTTTAAATGTTTTTATGGTTCCGGGATATATGGATGGCAAAATGGGAGATATTGAAGGAGGGATAAGTATCCCCGGTTTTCCCGACAAAGGTGTATGGCTAAATTCCTATGATTATAAAGAACGCTATAACTATACGTCCAATTTAGAAAAAGTTATAGGATCTTTAAGAGGTGTTGATAACCTTAAACCTAGTGTTTTAAGAGGCAGCGATGATAGAGCAAGAGCTCTGGCTCACGAAATATCCCATGCTGTCAGTTATAAACTAGAAAATATAAATGAACAGGAAAATAACCAAAAAGGTTCTAATATTTTATTAACTGATTGTGGAAATGTAAGTTTTTCAGACGGCTGGAGAATGTTAAGAACAAATACTCAGTATAATGACAGAACTCTTAAAATGGATGCAAGATTTATGACAAAAAGCAGTTTAAGTAATTTAAGACAGTTTTTTGAATATGAAACAATCGCAGAAGATATAAGGCAAACTTTAACAGAAAAACACATACCTGCTTCTTCCAGTATGACAAGTATGTTTGATCATACAGAAGAAGGAAAAGAACAATTAAGCAAAGTGAAAAATTATATTCGCAAATGCCTTTTGGAAAATAAATCTCCGACTGAAGTAATATTTAACCAAATTAGAAATGATGAATAAACAAAAAATTAAAAGCTTTTACTTCTGGTGAAAGTGCTGATGTTATTCTTTTAACAGGATATACAAATCTTTATCGTTTAAAAATAGGGAATTATAGAGTAATTTTTGAATTTATAAACGGTGAAATCAGAATAATTCACGTTTTAAGAATTCAACATTATTAAAATTGCTCAAGAAACCTTACATCGTTGTTAAAGAAAAGCCTGATGTCGTTGATGGCATATTTAAGCATAGCAAGTCTTTCCACGCCCATGCCGAAAGCAAAACCTGAATATACTTCAGGGTCGACATTAACACCTTTTAAGACATTCGGGTCAATCATGCCTGCTCCTAATATTTCCAACCAGCCTGTTCCTGAACAGGTACGACAGCCTTTACCCGAACACATGATACACTGGACATCAATTTCCGCACTGGGCTCTGTAAAAGGGAAAAAACTTGTTCTAAATCTTGTAGGACGTGCCTGACCGAAAAATTGGCGTGTAAATTCGTTTAATACTCCTTTCAGATCACCGAAAGTGACGTTTTTATCGAGCATAAAACCTTCAACCTGATGGAAAAGATTGTTTTTTCTGCTGCTGACCGCTTCTGATCTGTATACCCGACCGGGACTTATGACGCGAAGAGGAGGATTTTTTTTCTCCATTTCTCTTATTTGTGCGTTGGAAGTCTGGCTCCGTAAAATCAAATTAGGCGCGTTCACAGTATAAAACGTATCCTGCATGTCTTTTGCAGGGTGATCCGCAGGGAAATTTAAAGCATCAAAGTTATAATATTCTGTCTCAACTTCAGGGCTGTTCTGGTTTTCAACAAGAGAAAACCCCATTCCCTGAAAAATATACACAATTTCATTTATTGTAGAAGTCAAAGGGTGCTGGCTTCCGTAAGGTTTATAATCCCCAGGCATTGTAATATCAAGTTTTTCAGTTTCTAATTTTTTGGAAACACTTTTTCTATAGAAATCAGCGTATTTAATTTCAAAGGTTTTTTCAATTTCTTCTGCTATTTCATTAGCAAGAGCGCCGATTAAAGGTTTTTCAGCATCAGATAAATCTTTAAGCCCTCTTTTTATAGAATTTAATTCGCCTTTTCTGCCGAGATATTTGATTTTTATTTCTTGTAAATCTTCAAGACCTGCTGAATTATTGATTTCCGCAAGCGCATTATTTTTTAACTCTTCCAGTTTAGTTTTCATTATTCCCTCTTTTAAAAAATGGATTATTTTTACACCCACCCCCAGCCCCCCTTGAGAACGAGTTCTGGACCTCCAAGCCGGCAAAGCCGTCTTTTAGTCTTTACACTCCCGCTTCGCACGGGAGGGAGCTAGAATTAGTTTTTGGGCTCGCTTTTCATCGCTTTTTTGTTTTTTTTATTTCCCAATTTATTTAATCACCACTAAAATAGACGTATGAATTATACAATATCAATGCCTTAAAATAAAGTAAAATTTGATTATTTTAGGTAAAAACAGCATAAAACCAACGATTAACGAGCTTATTGCGGTTAATAAAACAGCCCCTGCGGCTATATCCTTTGACATTTTGGCGATAATCGAGTACCTGTTGCCGTAATAAGCATCTATAACAAACTCGATAACAGTATTCATAAGTTCTGCAAACAGAACTGCATTTATTGTTAAAATAAGAATAGCAAGTTCTATATACGAAAAACGAAGAAAAATAGCCAATATAAAGATAGAAATTCCAAAAATAAAGTCGAATCTGAAATTTCTCTGGGATTTTAAAGCAAGTGCTATTCCTCTATAAGCATAAGTTAGACTTTTAAAGATACTGCCTGTTTTGTATTTTGACATTTTATTTGAATTACCGGATTTTTTATTTCTTGTTTTATTTTATCCTGATTTTTTATAAAACTTTATTAAGATTTGTTAAATAAGAAATCTTGATAATTTGCACATATCGGCGAATTGTTAAAAAATGTTAAGCCAGATATCTATAAAATATATAAAAAATAGCAATTTTTTCAATATCCATGTTTTTATATATGTACAAGAAGAAAACAAAACAAACACCACACACTACCTAAATTAAAATCTTAAATCTCAATAAATTCTTACCACACACCACACCTACCTTACCTTTTCCCTTACACTACCTACAAAACACTACCTTTATTCATCACGAGGCGCTACTAGACAATTGGAGGATTTTGGACAGTTTAATAACTGTCTTTTTTTTTGCAATTTTTTATATTTATTGACTGAACTTACAACATTAAGATTAAATATGAATATAAAAAAGCAAAAGGGGGAAATTTATGAAAATTGCTGTAATTTCTGATATACATGGAAATTTGGAAGCTCTTAATGCTGTCTTGCAAGATATAGAAACACAGGAAATCGATAAAATATTTATCTGCGGGGATTTAGCAATGGGTGGACCCGAACCTGAAAAAACCGTAGATAAAATAATTGAACTTTTAAAACAAAAAAAAGCTGCGATTATTCTTGGAAATACTGACGAGATGATTATAAAAGCATTCGGAAAACAGGAAAAAGAATACACTCCTGCGGATGAAACAATGGCTGCGTCTTTAAAATATACACAGCAATTTTTAAGACCGGATCAAATCGAATTTCTGAAACAGCTTTCGCTTAAACATAAAGAAAAAATCGGAAAGCTTGAAATTTTATTTGTTCATGGTTCTCCAAGAAAGATAAATGAAAATATTTCTCCTGATTTAGATGAAAAAATCTTAAGAGAAATACTGTCAGGAACACAAGAAGATATAATTTTTTGTGGACACACACATCTTCCAGTAATTTATAAAATAAACAATCAAACAATAGTAAATGTTGGAAGCGTCGGAAGACCTTTTACCGAGAATCCTGAAGCCTGCTACGCAATTTTAGATTATCCCGCTTCGGATAGAATGAGTTCAAAACCTGCAGGAGGGCAAAGCCCTACCTTCGGTTTTTCCACTCCCGCTTCTTACAGTAAAGATTTCAATATTTCTCATAAGTTTGTAAAATACGATAAGGAAACAACCGCAAAAAAGTTGCAAAAACTTCCTTTCTCAGGAAGTGAGAAACTTGCACAGGTGATTTTACATCCTTTGGACAGGCATGACCTTTTTAAATAAATTACCCAAGATTTATATTACCAGATCGGGCAATATACTTGATTTTATATAGTTCTATTTATCATTAAATTTTAATTTTTAAACTGTCATAATAAGCAAGTGGATTTTAAAAAACAGACGGGTAGATAAAATGGGTGTGAAAAAAATTCTGATAAATATTGAAGATTTTTTAGGAATCAAATGTACCCACAAGTCTGTAAAAAATGACAGCTGCAACTTTTGTCCTGACTGCGGAAAAAAAGTTAATGTAAGATGGGTTAGTATTAAATGCAAACAATGCGGGCATTTAAGAACTGCTGTGAATAAAAGTTTGCAGTCAATCGCTCCAAAAAAAGATTTTTGCTGTTACTGCGGCTCTGATAAATGGGCTTATCAGTATTATTTTGACTCAAACATTCCTAATAAATTACGCGAAATATCCATAAAACAAGTTGTAACCACTAAAGAAAATCCTTTCAGGGATAACAATATCAATTTTGATACCAAAGTTTGGGTTGAAAAACCAGCAGCTGATGAAAAAAAATATAAAAGTAATGTTATTAAGGCAAGAAAGTTTTAATACCTTATCTCATCTCTTTTAACATAACTTCTACCTGTTTTGTAACATCCAAATCCGGTTCAAGTCTTTTAAATTCACTTAAATACCTCACAGCTTTAGTTTTATTATTATTTTTTTTATATATTAAACCTAGCATAAGGTGCGCCCTTGAATTATAAGGATTGTTGTTAACCATTTTTTCGTAGTTTTTTGTAACTTTATCCAGCTTTTTTTGAGCTTTATAAGTATCTATAAGGTTTTGATGATATTGGATAAAATTAGGGTTAAATCCTATAGCTTTTTGAAAACACTGCAAAGCCAATTCATAAACACCTAATTTATAATAAGAAGTGCCTAAATTATTATAAAAAGCCCCTGATGCCTGTGTTTTATGATTAAGAGCTATCGCTATTTTAAATTCCTCAATTGCTCCGTAATAATTTTCGAATCTTAAACAAAAAAGACCTTTTTCATTATGCCAAACAGCATTTTTTACAGGGTCAATAACAAATGTTGAACCCTGAATAAATGGTATCAAAATCAAAATAAAAATTATTTTGAGAGCATTTATGACTTGCATTTTACCTGCATAAGATCTATTTCAAGATTTTCATAAGCAAAAAGTGAATTATTAAAGAATCCTTTAGCTTTTTCTTCAAGTTTTTCTATAAAACCATCATCATAAGAAGGATCTACATGGAATAAAACAAGCTGAGAAGCATTTGCATGTTTTGCCACTTCTATTGCCATTTCCGATGTAGAATGCCCGAATCCTTGTTTTGGGTTTACATGAGAAATATAATCTTCCATTGTATATTGAGCATCGTGAATTAACAGATCTGCCCCTCTTGAAAAGTTTATTAATTTTATATCTCCACCCATGTAACTTTCTGTATCAGTTGCATATATGATGATTTTATTATTGCATTTTATTTTAAAGACATTCACACCTTCTTTTGGATGTGTTTGACTTTTTATACAGGTAATGACTACAGCATTTTCTTGTGCTTTAATTTCTTCTTCAGAATTAAATCTAATAATTTCTGGTTCACCTGAATCAGGATTAAGAATTATTGCTCTGGTTTCTTTTAAATTACTAATTTTAATATCCGCAGCCACTTCTTCCAGACTCACAGGAAACATTAATTTAAAAATAGAATCTGAAACAAATTGCTGAAAATCTTTGCCATTTGTTCTTGCACCAAAAAGATGCATTTTAGTGCTATTTATATAAGTAGGTTTAAAAAATGGCAATCCCTGTATATGATCCATATGTGAATGGCTAAAAAGGACTATTGCCTCAATAGGCTGTCTGTCAAGAGTGCTTGTGCCGCTTGATATATGTGACTTAACAAGATCATTGCCTAGCTCGATTATGCCTGTTCCTGCATCAAGTATTATTTTATGACCGTTTGCACACAGCTCAACGCAAGCCGTATTTCCGCCATACTTAAGTTTATTACTTGTTGAAACGGGATGACTGCCCCGTACTCCTCTAAATTTTATTTTAAATTCTTTCATAAATAACTCTTTATATATAAATTTATTTCTTATTTTAATTTATTTTTTAATTTAAGCCAAGTTATTTATTTTTTGAGTGGCAAATAAATTAGCTAATCTCTCCTAATACACCTGATGCGATAAACGCCATATTTCTCGATAGTACTGGCATCAGAATTAGTAAAACTACGAGCATACGCGCTTTCAATGGCGTATTCTGTCGATGACCAGTAATATACACCCATGGTAAATCCTCCTATTGCAAGCCGATTATCGGCCAAAATGTCTATTTCGTTTCTTGACGGCAAATACCAGTCGGTATAACCAGAAGTACTTACATCATTCAAGGCTTTGCAGGTTAATACCGCATTATACGGTGCATAATCATCAGCAAGGGAAATAAGTTTAATAGAATTAGGCATGCCATAATTTTGATCAGTTGCCCTTGTATAAGACCCTAATCTAGACCCGCTATTCCAGGTAATCTGACCTTTATCAACAGGTGTTGTAAACAGATAATAGGTGGAAAAAGGTCCTGCATATTTTGTACCGTCAGCGCAAGTATCACCGGGGTTTGGACAGGATGCATCAACAGCCAATTGTTGCCTTACACACCGAACATTATAAGCACTCCATTTGCCATAACCTGCTGAAGCGGTGACAGCGTTAACGTTTACCATAGTTGCTGTCAGGCTAGCAGTTTCTGTTGAGGTCCAGTAGTAGTTAGGCAGGGCAAAATTACCTATTGCAGCCTTGTTTGTAGCCAATACGAGCATTTCGTTTCTTGCCGCTAAATACCAGTCATTGTACCCAAAATCAGTTGCATCAGAACAAACTGCCGCTGCAGCATGCGGAGCAAAAGAATTAGGGGGATTTGTAATACTTACAAGCAGATTAGTATTATTAGTTCCATTATTAGCATCGTTTGCACCTGTTAATGTAGCATTAGAATTAGTCTCCCATGAAACAGTGGCAGCGGGAGCTTGATCAGCGGGAGTTGTAAAGTAATAATATCCATTACGATCTCCTGCATAAACGGTTCCGTCGGAACAAACACCACCTATTCCGCTTGCAACACATGGAGGAGGGCATGTAGCTGACACGAGTGCTGTTGGAGGTGCCCCGTCGTGTGTAAGATTATAAGTAGAAGTAGATGCACTTGGCCAGTTTATATTAATCTGACTACATGACCTGTTGTAATTATTATTATATCCTACGGTGCAGTCATCGTTGGGGGGATTATTTGTCAACAAGCTTGCAGTAATGTTTTTGCAACCTGTGATAGCGGCACTGGCATTAGTGGTCATATCACAGCTTACTGAGGCAGTATTGACCGTAGTTCCTCCATTAGCAGAATAAGTAAGTTGATAAGTTTGTGTTGGCGCTAATTCCCAATTTGTTCTTACCTGACTGCAGCTTTTGTTGTAATTATTATCATATGCATAATGACAAGCTGCTGAAATACCGGCATTACAAGCCTGTATATACACCCAGGGTTCGGCTAAACTAGTCGCTATATTATTATCAGCGTTTGGATTTGTTGTATTAGCACTAATAGTTTCTCCTAAAAGGGGTATTACTATTTTAGAGAACAAAAGTTTAAGCTGGCTGGCTATATACGTTGCTCCGCTATTTGAATAATTAGTTCTATTCAAGTGAAGATAATAAGTTATATCTGTATAATCAGTTGCATCATCGCAATAAGGAGTATAACTAAGTCCGCTTGACCTGCAGGTATTTATAAAATAGTCGCAAGCTCCAGTGCCTCCCCTATCACATGCGGTTCTGAGGATTCTTTTTGCCATTATTTTTTGCGCTGCTGCTCCATGTTGTGCTGTATTTATTGCAGCGCTTAAGGCTTTGCTTCTATCGTATTGAATGTCAATAACTGCTGACCTGCAAGGGTCTGTTGTCGGAAGTACTGTAGCACCTGCGCCATCAGTATCATACCAACCCGTGACATCATTATCAGATATACATTTCATAACATTTTTGTTCATACCGGTTTTTAGCATCGAAAACTGTGTTATAAGAGGAGCCGAAACAGCAACTAGTATACCTATTACTACCATGGAAATCATCATTTCCATCAGGGTAAAACCTTTATATTTTGAACTCATATATTCAAAGACTCCTATAAATTATTTGTTTATCAATCTTGAATGCTAAATAACTAATCTCTTCTGATACACCTTACACGCAGAGCAGTGGTCTTAGAGGTAGTAGTATCGTAATTATTATTGTCAAAACCTCTATAATATGAATTTGATCGACTGTTTTCTGTCGATGTCCAGTGGGATACAGCGGGAAAAGTTCCTATTGCCACACGATTTGCATGCAAAGTATATGTCATTTCATATCTGGCCGGTAAATACCAGTCAGTATGACCATAAGTATTTGCATCATTTAAGGCTTTACAGGCTAATGCCGCATTATACGGAGCAAAATCATCAGCAAGTGCAATAAGTATATTAGAATTGTTCATTCCATAATTGGCATCATGTGCATTTGTATACGTCCCTATTAAATTCCCGTTATTCCATGAGTATCTACCCTTATCAAGAGGTGTTGTAAACAGGTAATAACTGGCACCTATCGTAGGAGTATAAAATCCAGCATATTTTGTACCGTCAGCACAGGTATCACCGGGGTTGGGACATGTTCCATCAAGAGCTGCTTTTTGCCTTACACATCTAACATTATAAATACTCTGCTTATCTAGACCACCCTGACTACCGGTTCCCATGTGCTTTGTAACCGCATAAATCGAATTGGATTCTGTTGAAGTCCAGTAATAGCTAATATTAAAATTGCCTATTGCTGCATTATTTAGATACAATGGAGCAGATTCATACCTGGCCGCCAAATACCAGTCATTATAACCAAAATCAGTTGCATTATAACAGACTTCTGCTGCTTTGTACGGAGCATATGGATCAGGAGGGTTTGTCAAATTATGAAGTAGATTAGTATTATTAGTTCCATTATCAGGATCGAACACACCTGTATTTGTAGTATTTGGATTGGTTCCCCATGAATACATACCCTGTTCAGTTGGTGTAGTATAGTAATGATGTCCGTTATAATCTCCTGCATAAACAGTACCATCAGCACAAATAGATCCCGGTCCGTTTGTAACACATGCAGGATTAGCTTCAGAGCAAGCTGTTGGTATATATGTAGGTACATTACTTGTTGAGAGGTTATAAGTATCAGCCTGTGCGTTTGTCCAATTTAAAGCAATCTGCACGCAGGATTTATTATAATCGTTATTCCAACCTACAGTACAGTCATCATTTGGGGGATTATATGTCAGCTGGTTTGCAGTAATGTTTTTACATCCTGAAATTGCAGCACTGGGAAGATTAGTCATATTACAGTTTACTGTTTCAGTATTAACCGTAGTTCCTCCATTAGTAGAATAAGTAAGTTTATAAGTTTGTGTTGGCGCTAATTCCCAGTTTGTTTTAACCTGATAACAACTTTTATTATAATTATTGGCATATGCATAATCACAAGCATCTTGAATGCCCTCATTACAGGCTTGTATATATATCAACGGCTTGACTAAATTAGTTGCAATATTATTATTTGGGCTTGTACCTGATGTTATATCATTTTTTGCTTCTTCTAAAATAGCTTTTTCATTATCACTATTTGTTACCATTTTGGGGAGTATAGTCTTTAGCTGACTCGCTATATAATCCGCCCCACTGTTTGCATAAGTAACTCTATTCAACTGAAGATAATAAGTTATATCTGTATAATCAGCTGCATCATCGCAATAAGGAGCAACATCATGTCCATTTAACCAACAAGTGTTTATAAAATAGTCGCAAGCGCCTGCTCCTCCCTGATCACAAGCTGTTCTTAAGATTTTTTTTGCCATTATTTGCTGCGCAGAACTTCCATGTTCTGTTGTACTTATTGCAGAGCTTAAAGCTTTGTTTCTATCATTTTGAACATCAACAACTGCTGATCTGCAGGGGTCTGTTGTCGGTAATATTGTAGCCCCCTGACCATCAGTATTATACCACCCTGTAGAAATGTTATTATTGATGCATTTCGTAACATTTTGATTAACACCTGTTTTTAGCATTGAAAATTTTGTTATAAGAGGAGCTGAAACAGCCATAAGTATACTTATCACTACCATGGAAATCATCATTTCCATCAGAGTAAAACCTTTATATCTTGAATTCATATATTCAGGAACTCCTTTTAATTTTAGATTTTAATGCTTTTACAGATTTCTTCTGACACACCTAACATAATTAGCAGCGATAGTCTTGCCGTAACTACCGTCGTATCTGCCTGAAACGCTGTAATAATAGGCATTTGTTGTACTGAATTCTGTTGATGACCAATAGCTGCCAGCGCCGAAATTCCCTATTGCGACGGCGTTTGTTCCTATAAGATTTAATTCATATCTGGCCGGTAAATACCAGTCATTATAACCATACGTACTTGTATCGTTTAAGGGTTTGCAGGCTAATGCCGCTTCATAAGGAGCTAATTGATCAGAAAGAGCAATAAGTCCGGTATAATTGTTCATTCCATAAGTTTGATCAGTGAAACCTGTAGTTGTTCCAATTGCAGTCCCGTCATTCCATGTAAACGAACCTTTATCCAGAGGTGTTGTAAACAGGTAATAAGTCAAATAAGGTCCCACATATTTTGTGCCATCAGCACAAGTATCACCAGAGAGAGGACACGTTGGGTCAACAACAAATTGTTTCCTTAAACATCTCACGGGTCGCGATTCCCACTTATTATAACTCGTAGCGTAACCATCATTAAAAGATTTTGCAATTACGCTAGTAGCATTTGCTTCTGTTGAAGTCCAGTAGGCGTTTGTAGTAAAATTGCCTACTACAAGCTTTTTTGCATACAGTGCTATTAATTCATTCGTAGCAGGCAAATACCAGTCAGAGTAACCTGAATCATTTGCATTATAACAAGCTTCTGCTGCGTTATAAGGAGCCCATGTATCAGGAGGATCTGAAAGGTTATGAAGTATAGCCGTATTACCACTTCCATTATCTACCGAAACCACATTTGTAAATGTATTATTTGGAGGAGTGCCCCAATAATACATACCCTGATCACTTGGTGTGGTATAATAATGATATCCGTTATAATCTCCTGCATAAACAGTACCATCAGCACAAACAGCCCCCGGTCCCTGAACAAGACAATCAGTACTTGATATAGGACATGCTGTTGGAACAATTGTTGCCGCTGTTGCTCCATTTGGTGTGAGATTATAAGTTCCGTCGGGCGCTTCAGGCCAGAAAGAATAGAGGGTGCGACAAGTTCGGTTAAAACTGTCGCGCCATGCATAATAACAATCATTATAACTGGTTTGCGCCCATTGGCTTGCTGTCATTACCTGACAACCCGTAATACCTGCAGTAGCCAAGCTGTTCATGTTGCAATACTTAGTGTCAGAAGCTCCCGTTGTTCCATTATAAGTTATTTTATATTCTTGGGAAGGTGCATTCGGCCAATTAGTTTTAATCTGATAACAACCCCTATTGTAAAAAAGAGTAAAAGCTTTTTTACATCCTTCTATATTACCGTTGTTACAAGCTTGTATATATACCGACGGCTGAGCTACATCGTATGCAAGGTTATCATTGGCATAAGGAGCTACAGTTTTGGCATAAAAAACCTCATTAAGAAGCTTTGTCGGCATCGCAGGGAGAATATCAGTAAGCTGCTCAACAATATATGTTGCTCCTTTATTTTCATAATTGTGATGATACAAATGAAGATAATAAGAAATATCAGTTTCACCAGTTACATTACAATATGGAGAGCTGGTACTTCCGTTTAAGCGGCACTCGTTTATAAAATAATCACAGGCTTTAGTTCCGCCCTGATCGCAAGCAGCCCTTAGAATCTGTTTTGCCATTGTTTTTTGAGCAGTTGTTCCGTTTACTACCATCCAATATGTAGGGTTATAAGCACTATCTCTATTGTACGTAATATCTATAACTGCTCCATAACAAGAAGTTCCTACCGGGGGCAATATAGTTGCGCCTGCCCCATCAGTATTATACCATCCTGTAGAAGTATTTTGGTTAATACAATCAGTGACATTTTTATCCGTGCCTGTTTTCATCTTGGACATTTGTGTTATAAGTGGCACTGATGCTACCATAAGTATACTTATTACTGTCATGGCAATAAGCATTTCCATTAAAGTAAACGCTTTATTTTTTGAATGCATATATTCTTATAACTCCTTATTTTGAAAAAACATATACTAATTATAATATCACAAATTGCTTAATTGTTTAAGTTAATTATTTAAGTATCATAAGTTTTTATGCCCATAAAGACTCTCCTTTAAACTACCGATAAAAAGATAAAATTTGCCTGAATATTGTTCTGATTATAAAATTAATTTATGCAGAGTTTGAATAAAATAAAATCCAAAATCCTTGAATATTTTGAGCTTATAAAATTTGAGCACACAATATTTGCCTTGCCTTTTGCACTTTCCGGCATGTTACTGGCTTCTCCCGATAAATTTCCACCAAGCAGCACTTTTGTATGGGTACTGCTTGCCATGGTAGGAGGAAGAACAGCCGCTATGTCTTTAAACAGACTTATAGATGCTGGCATTGATAAAAAAAATCCAAGAACTTTTAATAGAGCTATTCCTGCAGGAAGAATCAGGAAATTATCAGCTTTTTCACTGGCGATGCTTTCTTTTGCTATAATGATTTTTGCTGTATGGCAGCTTCCGCTTATATGCAAACAGCTTTTACCATTAGCAATACTTATTTTGATTACATATTCATTTACTAAAAGATTTACATATCTTTCTCATTTTGTATTAGGTGGGGCTTTAGGTGCTGCAGCCGGCGGTGGGTGGCTTGCCGTAAGCGGCGAATTTTCAATACCTGTTGTTTTATGGGGAATTTCAGTGGTTTTCTGGGTGGCAGGATTTGATATAATTTATGCTATTCAGGACATTGATTTTGACAGAGAAAATAAACTTTTTAGCATACCTGCATGGCTCGGAATTAAAAAAAGCTTGCTGGCTTCCAAAATTTTTCATTTATTCACAATTATTTTACTCATAACTTTAGGTCTAGTTTATACTGTAGGAATATTTTATTGGTTTGGAATTATTTTTGTTGCTTGTATGCTTTTCTGGGAACATTCACTCCTCAAAGAAAACGACCTTTCAAAATTGAACGCAGCTTTCTTTAATATTAACGGTTATGTAAGCATCGGAATTTTTATATTTATACTGCTGGATAAGGTTTTTTAAAAATATGAACAAAATAATTGAAATATTAAATAAAACATTATCATATAAGCTTGCTAAGTCTCTTTTTGCCGAAATGAAAGACTGGATTGAAATAATAGGTAATATGGGAATGAATCTTTTCTTTTCATTAAAATGTCTTTTTACGGGTCAATTAAAATCAAAACTTTTTTTTGAACATGCATCAAGGTTTGGTGTGGATTCTTTGCCTATAAGCCTTTTAATGGTTGGGCTTGCCGGCATGATTATCGCACTCCAAATAGCAAATGAAATGGTAAAACAGGGAGCCGGCGATTATGTAGGAATGCTTGTTTCTATATGCATAGTCAGGGAACTTGGACCAGTAATCGGAGGTTTTGCCGTTATTTCTATGGTAGGTTCTTCCATGGCGGCAGAAATATCAACAATGAAAGTTACTCAGCAAGTTGATGCCATAAAAGTTCTTGGCGTAAATCCAATCTATTATCTTATTACCCCAAGAGTCTTTGCTGGAATATTTATCCTGCCTTTTGTTGTTATTATTGCAAATGCTGTTGGAATTATCGGCGGAATGGTTATGAGCAAACTTGTTACCGAACTTAATGCCGAAAATTATATAAATTCAGTATGGGTAGGACTTTCTGTAAAAGATTTTTTTGTAAGCATGTTTAAAGGAAGTATTTTTGGAGGAATTATTGCTTTAAGTTGTGCTTCTATAGGTTATAGAACAGAAGGCGGTGCTATAGATGTTGGAAAAGCAACAACTTCTGCGGTTGTATGGTCTTTTATTCTTATGCTTATAGCAGATTATTTTATTTCGTTCCTTTTTTATTAATAAAAATTTATAAAGAACTATTTTTTAGCAATTTATTTTTTTAGCTTCATTTATAAATTGTAACCACTTTTACAATTTATAAGGTTTTTTATTATTAATGTTTGTCAGTTTTTTTAATAACCAATTTCAAAACAACTCTAAATTGTCTTTTCAAGGGAAAGATGGTTCTGTAAAATATTTAGAAAACTCCGTCGTAAAAAGCTTTCATCCCGAAAGAGAACAAGAATTTAAAACAGAACGTGATTTTCTTACGCTTTTAACTAACGCCAAATTCCCTAATTCTCCTAAATTTATAAAAGCTGAAGGTAATTCAATCACTATGGAGAAAATATTTGGTCAAAATTTACTGGATTTTCTTCCAGCAGCAACTAAAGAACAAATTTTATGGGTTAAAGAACAAATCTTAAAGACTGCCAATAATCTGGCAAAACTTGGAGTATTTCATAACGACTTAAATAGAGCCAACATCATCGTTGTAAACGACACAAAAAATGCTCCTTGCAAAGTTGTTTTTCTGGATTTTGCAGATGCAAGAAAAGTTAAAAGCATAGATACCGCTCAACTTGCTGATGATATGATGTATAAAAAACATTTAACGCCTATTTTAGACTGTTTTTTATCTAAAGCTAAATAATTACCCTTAAAATAAATGCACTATCTTTGTCACTATTATGTATGAAAGAGCAGACATAAACATACATGCCGGAATTGTAACAACCCAAGCCGTAACAATGTTGCCTACTATCCCCCATCTTACTGCGGAAGCCCTCATTGTACTTCCAACACCCATAATTGATGTGGAAATAATATGTGTAGTACTTACAGGAATCCCGAAATGAGAAGCCGTTAATATTATGGAAGCTGATGAAACTTCCGCTGCAAAACCGTGAATAGGTTTTACTTTAATAATTTTACTTCCCATTGTTTTAATAATTTTCCAGCCACCTGCCATTGTTCCAAACGCCATTGTCATAGCACATAATAGAATTACCCATAAAGGAACTTCCATCTCTGTTATCTTGCCACTGCTAAGGAGTAAAAGAGTAATGATACCCATTGTTTTTTGAGCATCATTAGAACCGTGGCTAAGAGCCAAAAAACCTGATGAAATTAACTGAAGTTTTTTAAAATTCCTGTTTACTATTTCAGGATTTGATTTTAAGAATATCCACAGAAACAAAAGCATTACCGAAAATCCGACAAAAATACCAAGCATTGGCGAAGTTACCATAGGAATAAGAACTTTTTCTACCAGTCCGTCAATTTTTACAACTTTATAACCGGAATGCATCATCGCAGCCCCCATTAATCCGCCGATAAGGGCATGGGAAGAACTTGAAGGAATTCCGAAATACCATGTAAATAAATTCCAGATAATTGCTCCTATAAGAGCGCAAGCTATTACAGTCTGTGTAACAGAAGAAACATCTACGATTCCGCCTCCAATGGTTTTTGCCACGTGAGTTCCTAGCAAGGCTCCTCCCAGATTAAGAACGGCCGCATAAATAATTGCCCGCCTCGGAGTTAATGCTTTTGTGGAAACAACTGTTGCAACTGCATTTGCAGAATCATGAAATCCGTTAATATATTCAAATATAACTGCAAGTAAAATTATTATTATTAAAACTGTTGTCGTAAAATCCATATTTCCTTCTCACTCTGTCATAATCGACCATTTAATTAAATGTCACCCTAAAATTGTTTCAGGGTCTATCCATTTTCGGATTTAAGTTTCAATCACTATTCGGCAGATGCTGAAACGAGTTCAGCATGACGTTATGAAAAACCTTAACCGTGTTTCAAAGAAATGTTTAAAACCAGATCCGACACATCAAAACATGTATCCATAGCACTTTCAATGTTTTTATACAGTTCTTTCAACTTAATTACTGTTAAAGCATCGTATTTCCCTGAAAAAATTTCATCCAGCGCTGTGTGCAAAATTTCATCGCCTTTTGTTTCAATTTCTTTTATTTTAGAGTTGCTGTTTGTGATTTCTTTTATCGCGGCAACATTTCTTAATAAAGAAACATTGTGTTTCAATTCTTCTGTAGCCAAAAGAAGTGTTTCTGCCTGGTTTTTCATACACTCAGTGTGTGATTCAAGTCTGTAAACAGCAAGATTAAGGCTAGCTTTAACTATTTTTCTGGTGATTTTATTAAGAAGATTTGATACCTGCTGAATTTCTTCCCTGTCTATAGGTGTTACAAATGTTGTATTTAAAAGGTTTAAAGTTTTTTTAGCCGCAGCATTGCTTCGATGTTTTAAATCTTTTGCCTGTTTGCTTCTTTCTTCGCTTGGTCCCTGATTAACAATTTCATGAAAAAGCTTAGAAATTTCGTAACAAACTTGAGCATTTTCTTCAAAAAGAGTATAAAAAGTTCCTTCCTCGGGCGGTAATAGTTTTTTTAAAAAATTTAACGTCATACATTCTCTCCTCTTTTATACTTTTCCCTGTTTTTAATCAATAAACAAAAAACACTACGAAAGATTGTAGTGTTTTTTATAAAATTTATACAGCTTTTTGAACCTTATTGGCTTTAATACACGAAGTACAAACCTTAATTTTCTTAACTGTCCCATTAATATTCGTCTTCATTGGCTGTAAATTCGGTTCTTGTTTGTAGGCATGATGTTTATTTGAAAAGCTTACTTTATTAGCTTTCAAGGGCTTTTTCTGGCATATATCGCATTGTTTTGACATTTGTTTTTCCTCTTTATTTTAATTTTACGCTTAATGTCGATTACTTTACATGAATTATATTATAAAAACCATGATTTATTAGCAAGTACCTGCTTTTGGAAAAAAATTTTTTTAGCATTTTTCTCTATTCATTACAGACAATTAATCAGCGATTAACAAACCCTTTATTTCCCCTCTAAAAAGGTGATAAAACATATTCCGGATTCATGTTAAATTTAAGTATGTATTTTTTTCCAGATTTAAGACATAAAGCAGATTTTTTATGAAAAATTTTTCTCTTTTAAAAAAAACATTTTGCGGAAAAAGTATTTTATTACTGTTTTTGGTTGTATTTGCCGTATCATTTTTAAAAATTAATTCCTTTGATAATAAGGCAGCCGCTTTTCCTTATATTGCTCCGACAAAATATAATGAAGATTATAGATATGCAAAAGTGTATGTAATGCTTGCAGAAACATATATTTCTCACGGAGATTACAACAAGGCAAAGGAATTTTTATCAACCGCAATTAAATATGACCCATCAAATAAACAAGCCCGCATCGATTTAGGGCTTATTTATGAAGTTCTGAATGATTATAAATCAGCTACATATCAATATGAAGAAATTTTAAAACTTGATCCCGATAATAGAAATGTAAATTATTATCTCGGTTTACTTTATGACAAAACGGGCTGCACGGATAAAGCAATACAATACCTTGAAAAATCAATAAAATTAATGCCTTATAATGCTTCTATTTATTATGATATCGGTGTTATTTTTGCAAGAGAAACGGATTATACAAAAGCTTTATACTATAACCAGAAAGCTGTAAACCTAAAGCCTGACTTTGCAGAAGCCTATAATAATTTATGTTATGCACAAACAAACACAGGACTGCATACAGAAGCTCTTGGCAACTGCAAAAAGTCTCTGGACTTGAATCCTAACAGCGCGCCTTCTCTGGATAGTATGGGCTTTGTTTATTTTGGAATGAAAGACTATAAAAAAGCTATTGAATACTACAAAAAAGCTATTGAAATCAATCCTGAAATTGGCGAAATCTATTTGCACCTTGCTCAAGCTTGTGAAAAAGCCGGTCAAAAGAAAGACGCAGTAAAATATTACAAAAAATACATCGAAATGGATCCTAAGGCTTCAAATATTAAAGAAATCAAAACTGCTTTAAATAAACTTAAAAAATAGATTATTTTTGTTTATTTGCTTTAGTCATACGAAAGTGCTAATATATTTTCACTTTCATAACATCTTAATTAAAAAATGGATTTTATAGAAATTAGCAAAGAAGAGAACAGGGAATGAATACAAAAAATAAAAGCGCAAGGGATAGACTAATACTGGCTCTTGATGTAAATACAATGGAAGAGGCCAGAGAGTTAGTTACAGAATTAAAGGATTATGTAGGGGTATTCAAAGTAGGTCTTCAATTATTCACAAGTGTGGGTCCTGATATCATAAAAATGATTCAGGATGAAGGAAGAGAAATATTTTTTGACGGAAAATTTCACGATATCCCTAATACAGTTGCTAAAGCGAGTGCAAACCTCATAAAACATGGCGTTACTTTCTTTAATATACATACCACAGGCGGTTCAAAAATGATTTCCACTACCGTCAAACTGGCAAAAGAAACCGCAAAAAGTTTGGGGCTTCCAAAACCTACTATCCTCGGTGTAACTGTTTTAACAAGTTTTGGTCAGAGAACACTGACAGAAGAGCTTTTAATCAATCAAAACATCGACGATTATGTGGGAAAACTTGCAAAACTCGGAAGAGATTCAGGATTGGACGGTATTATCGCAAGCGCTACAGATATTCCTAAGATCAGAAAAGAATGCGGCGAAGATTTTATTATTTTATGTCCCGCAATAAGACCGACATGGTCTGTTGTAAATGACCAAATAAGAGTTGTAACCCCTTCTGATGCAATAAAATCCGGTGTTGATTATCTTGTAGTCGGAAGACCTATTACATCTGCTAAAGACAGAGTTTCCGCAGCAAAACTGGTTCTTGATGAAGTTGAAGAAGCCATAGAAGAAATGGCTTGCGCTCCAACAGAATAAAAATGCTTTTTTAATTATATTTTGGTCTTTGTAAAGGGCCTATTCTTGTAATAGGCCAGAATCTAAAACATGCTCTGCCGACAATTCTTTCTTCAGGCATAGATTCCCAATATTTACTTCCAATCTTTTTATAATCTGCCACCTTTGTCTTTTGTGGCAAAAATCCCCAGTATCTGCTGTCAGTACTGTCATTTCTATTGTCACCCATCATGTAATATGAATGTTGGGGAATTATCAAAGGACCACAATACATATCCGGCCTGCATTCACCGTTAAAAACCTCTTTTATATAAGGTTCTTTAAGAAGTTTATCATTTATATAAACACCTACATTTGGAACAACTCGAATTTCATCTCCGGGAAGTCCAATAACTCTTTTTATATAAGCTTCATCAGAACTAAAAAAACCGATAGATCTAGTAAATCTTCCCCACAGGGAAGGATCTAACTTTTTATCTTTCTGTGGTGGAAAAAACACAAGAATATCGCCTCTATGCGGTTTTGTGAAATACCTGCTAACTTTTTCAACAATTAAATTATCTTTTATTTGAAGAGTCGGCTCCATTGAGCTTGAAGGAATCCAGCGCGGCTCACCTATAAATGCCCTTATCAAAACAACCAAAACAAGAACAATTACTACTGTTTCTACTGTTTCTTTAATAAAATATTTTATTTTTTCCTGCTTTGAAAGCTGGGTTTTTTCTTTCGGGTCATTATTAGTTATTTTATCTAAATTTTCTTCGCTCATTATTTTTTATATTTCCTAAAAAACTCTTTTTATATTGATAATTATATTATCAATATAAAAACTTAAAAGTACTAAATTGAAAAACCAACAGGGTTAAAATTCTCTTTTTAAAGTATAAATAGCAAGGTCAATAAGAGCTGTTTTGCAAACATTATCTTCCATTACATCAAGGGCTTTTACAGCTTCTTCGATATAATATTCCGCTAAATCTCTGGATTTTTGAATTCCGGTAGATTTCATAATTAAATTCATAGCCTGATTAAAGTCTTTTTTCCCTTTAAGTTTATTATTTATAAGTTTTTTAAGAGTTACATCATTATTTTTTTCAAATTCTTGAAGTGCAAACAAAACAGGAGCTGTCAGAATTCCGTTTTTAAGATCATTTCCAGCTGGTTTGCCAACTTTTTCACGGCTTCCCGTAAAGTTCAAAATATCATCCATTATTTGAAAAGCTATACCAAAGTTGAGAGAATAATCTCTTACTGATTTAATTATCACGTTATTTGCGTCAGGAGTAATTGCAGCTGCACATTCAGCCCCTGCTACAAATAATTTTGCGGTTTTTCTCTCTGATTTTTTAATATAATCTTCAAATGATATTATTTTAAATTTCTGATCACCTTGCTGTATTTCGCCTATACAAAGTTCATTAAGTGTATTAGCAAATAATTCAGTAGCAACCCCGCCAACAGAAACGAGTTTTGTCAAAGATCTTGCCAGAATAAAATCGCCTACAATTACAGCTGTTCTAGAATTCCATTTTTTTCCGACAGTTAAAAACCCTCTTCGAGTTTCTGCTTCATCAATAACATCGTCATGGATTAAAGACGCTGTATGAACCATTTCAACAGCTTCGCCGAGATAAAAATGGTTAGAAGATAAAAATCCGTTGTTTAAAGCTTTTGCAAAAAGAAAAACCAGAGCTGGTCTTAATCTTTTGCCGCCGGTTTTTGTTACATATCCTATTATTTCATCCAAGCTGGGATTTCCGCTGGTTAAACTATCAAGAAACTTCATTTCCAGCTGGTTTAAATCTTCTTCTACAGGCTTTAATATATCACTTATTCTATTTTGAGCCCTGTTTGTAATTTTTGAGAGAAAGTTAATCATTTCTGTCACCCACCCCCTGCCCCCTCCCTCAAAGGATGGGGTGTTAAGGGTTTTGGGTTCGCTACGGCGACTTCATCGCCTCGCTCACCCTTTTTGTTTTAAAGGAATTTTAATTAATAATAGAAAAAATGAGCGAGGAGAGACTCGAACTCTCACAGGGGTAACCTACTAGTTCCTAAGACTAGCGCGTCTGCCATTCCGCCACTCGCCCAAATATTTTATACTGTAATAATAAAAATTTATCATTTATATAACACTATAGTCAAGAAAATTAAATTTAGAAAATTATTCGAGTATAATATAAGTTATGTTGAAGTAGGTATGCCCAACCCAAATTTGTTTTCGACATGATTCTTCATATAAAACAAAAGATAAAAGTTTCGAAAACAGGAATTTAAACAAAGAGTGATAATCTATATAAAAGGGAAAAAAATTATGGATTCTAAAAATGATCAAACCAAATTTCCAAGAATTACACTAAGATGCAAATGCGAAAACGAATTTAACGTAAATGTCATGAGATTTCGTGACAAAGAGCCTGTAGTCTGTCAAGTTTGCGGAGAAGTTTTTCCGCAGGAAGTCGGCTCAAACTTTACAAAAGCTCTTGAAGACCTTTATTTAATTAAACATAACCTTGAAAAAGATGATTATCCTTTCCATTTTTCTTTTATTTATAAATCTTCCTTTAAACAGCCTCCTGCTCCTTATCCTTTTGATGAAAAAGAGGGCGAAGTGAAAGATTAATGAAAAAATTCTCCATAAAATTCTGGACAGTTTTGAATAAAAGTATAAAATAAAAGATATGAATAAAAGACATCTTTGAGGTTAAATGTGTCGGATTTTCAAACATATCTGGCTAAAGCCGATGAATTAAAAGAAAATAAAGATTTTGAAAAAGCTATTGAACAATATTTAAAAGCTCTTGAGTTTAAGCCGGCTGATTTTGAAACATTGGAAAAAATCGCTGACGCTTATTTTTGTCTGAGCAATTTTGAAAAAGCTATAGCTTTTTACCAAAAATCCCTTGCTTTTGAGCCCAATTATATTTTATCGCTGCTTGGAATCTCTAAAGCTTTTGAACTTACCAATAAAATTGATCAAGCCATTGAATATCTTGAAAAAGTTCTTGAATTAAGTTCTTATGATTCTGATATTGCAGCACAGCTTGCGCTTTTATACATAGAAAATCAAGAATACACTGTTTCTCATAAGCTTATAGAAAAACTTTTATTACAAAATCCAAATTCTGACACCTATCATTATATGCTGGGATTAAATTATGAGCAGAAAGGTGAAAAGGAACTTGCTTTAAAAAACTATAATAAAGCTCTTGAACTAAATTCTGAAAATTTCGACGCCAGACTTGCTCTGGGAATTATATATTATAACCGGAATGATTATGAATCAGCTAAAATAGAACTTTCAAAAGCAGAAAATGTGAATTTTAATAACACAAAAGTTCATTATTACCTCGGTTTAATTTACGTTGAGGAAGAAAAATTTGAAAAAGCCATTCCCGAGTTTAAATATGTAGTAACTTTTGATCCTAAAAATATTGATGCATTTAATAATTTAGGAATTGCCTACGGCTTTCTCGGTTGGATTGAAGAAGCTATTCAAGAATTCAAATCTGCTATAGACTTAAATCCAAACAATTCAGAAATCAGATATGCCCTTGGTTATATATATTATAAAAATGAAGCTTATATTGAAGCAGAAACCGAGCTTAAAAAAGCAATAGAGCTTAATCAGCTCCATCATCAAGCTCATTCAGCGCTTGGTTCAGTATGCGTAAAACTTGAAAAATATAAAGAAGCTATCGAAGCCTTTTCAAAATCGCTTGAACTTGACCCTGATGACGCTATTACTAATTTCAATATGGCTTCTATATTTAAAGTAATGGGTTTAACAGAAAGAGCTATTTCTTCTTATGAAAAAGCTATAAATCTTAATCCTGATCTTCTTGATGCATATTTTGAAGCAGGAATGCTTCTCTTAAACAGACAAAGACCTGATGAAGCAAGAAAATATTTTGAACTTGCAATAAAACAAAACGACAAATTCGCTGAAGCTTATTATGGAGTAGGACTTTGTCTTATTAAATCTCATGATAATGAAGAAGCAATTAAATATTTTAACAAAGCACTTGAGCTTAATCCCAATATTTCTGATGCTTATTACCAGATAGGACTTATTAACAGGGAAGAAGGAAATATTGAAGAGGCTATAAAAAACATTGAAGAATCTATAAATCTTGATGAAGAAAACGCCTCACACTCAAATGATCTTGGACTTACATATCAAATCAAGGGTGATCTTGAAAATGCCATAAAATATTTCAGAAAAGCCGGCAATATAGATACTTACAACCCAGAATACAAGCATAACCTCGGTCTTGCCTTGTTTGAAATGAAAAGATATCAGGAAGCTGTGCTTGAATTAAAAAGAGTAATAAGAATTACTCCTAACAATGCCGATGTTTACCATAATCTCGGACAAATTTTTGAAAAAACCAAAGATTATCAGGATGCAATCAAGGCATACGAGGAATTTCTTAAAATAAAAGGTCCTCATTGGGAAACTAAAGATCAAATTGAATCAAAAATTAAATATCTTCAAGATTCTCTAAAAATTAAAAAAGCCAAATTTGCAGAAATTTCGGAAGATCAAAAAGTAATGAACAAAATTAAAAAAATCTTTAAATAAAAATTTCTAAATTTCATTTTTTAAAAATCTGTCTATCCAATTAAATAAAGTCGTTAGTTCATATGGTTTGGGAATATAAAGATCTGCGCCCGAATCAAGAATTTTTTCCTTGTTTCTGTTTACTGTAGAAACAATAACTTTTATATTTGTATACTTTTGTTTAATAACTTTGCATATCTCTAGCTCTTTGTCAGAATTTTCTTGCGGGATATCAAGCACAACCAGATTTATTTTATTTTTTTCTATATTCTTAATAATTTCACCAATATTATTTACTGTTTCTACCTTATAACCCTGCATTTCAAGAGTTGTAGAAAGAAGATAAGCAAGAGCCGCATCTTTTTCTACTATTAAAATTTTGTTTTGGACTTGTTTAACTACATCTCCTCCGGAAAGCTTGGGTCTATCATTTACCCAACAAGAACCGGATTTAAATTTTGCAAGCCTTTGAACACTTTTGCTTAAGTTTAAAGCCTCTTGATAATTACTAAAACTATTATAACGATTTGAAGCTATCCCTATACTTACAGAAACGAACGGCATTCTTCTTCCAATTTTATCGTCCCCTGTTAAAAGCAAATAACCTCTTTCTGCATCTTCGTTTGAATAAAATTTTGGAGCTACGCCGTCAAAGGAATAACTTAAAAACATGGCTATTTTTTCAGCTTTTTCAGGTGTTGTAAGAATTATAAATCCGTTTTCACTTATCTGTCCTAAAAAATCATTTTCGTTAATCGAAGTTTTAACAATTGCAATAAACGTCTGAATAAGTTTTTCAGCCGCTATGTAACCATAAATTTCTTTATACGAAATGTAATTATCTACATCAATATTCATTACTGTCATAAATTTGGTGGTTTTTAACTCAAGATTCCTTTTTATTACCTTGTAGACAGTACTTGCAACAGGTAATTTTGTTACAGTGTCTGATAATGCTTCTATATTCCGTCTTAAATGCGCAAAAAGCCTTAATGAAAGTTCTTCATTGTTTACATTCATTCCATGAAAATCATCTGCGCCTGCTTTTATTACCTCAAGTTTTTTCTCTAAAGACTGCTCCTCAGACAAAACAACAAGAGTAGACCTATATAAACTTTTTTGATTTCTTATTTCAGTACAAATCTCTGTTATATTTTCATTAAAATTATCATAAGCAAGAATCAAATCCGGTTCATATTTTTCAATTATTTCTCCGGCTTTTTCCAAATCATCCGCAGTAATAACTTGAATATTAGAATCCTGCTCAACTATATTATGATAGTGAGAAGATTCTAACTTCCGTGAATCAAGTATTAAGATAATTAGCTCAGATAACATTTTTTATTTATATCCTTAAAATTTTCTTTGAGTCGGTTTTTCATAAGTTGCAACAGGAAGCATTAAACTAAAAGTTGAACCTTCATTATTGCTTGTTACGCTTATTTTTCCTCCCATATTTTCCACAAGAGATTTTGTAATATATAACCCGAGACCTGTTCCTTCTACCTGTCTTGTTAAAGGATTATCAATCCTTGAAAATTTTGTAAAAATCTTTGAAATATGTTCTTCGGGAATCCCCACACCCTGATCCTTTACGTTTATTTCCATGAAATCAGCATTTTCGCCGACAAATTTAGCTTCTATTAAAACTTTTGTGCCTGCATTTGAATATTTTATCGCATTATCAACAAGATTTGTTATTATTTGCTCAAATTTATCTGAATCTGCCCACACAGGCGGCAGATTTGGCATTATTTTAACTTCAATTTGATGTTCCTTAGCTTTTAGCTGGATACTATAAACAATATTTTCAAAAAATTTAGGAAGTTCAATTGCTTTGTAAATCAACTTATCCTTCTTTGATTCAAGCTTTGAAACAGTAAGAAGGTCTTCTACAAGACGTGTAAGTCTATCAACCTGACTTTTTATTATACCTAAAAATCTTTTTTGTTGATCATCACTTAATCTATCGCCGGAACCGAGAAGCGTATCCGCAAATCCCTTTATACTTGTGAGTGGTGTCCTTAATTCATGACTTACAGTGCTTACAAAATCAATATGAGCCCTGTTTAAAAATGCTACATCCGCCAGCGGAATTATTAAATAAATAACTTTATCATCTTTTATTATTGAAAAATTTATTCTTACACAGGTTAATCTATCATCTTTGTCTATTAATTCACCGATATAATATGATTTAGATTTATAATCGTCCAGCAAACTTACTTCCTGTGAACAATTATCACAGCCTGTTTTTGTACTTTTTATAAAAGCAGAAATATTTTTACTCAATAAATCTTCTTTCGAAAATCCTGTCAATCTTTCAAAATTTTTATTAACATCAATAATATTTCGGTCGGAATCACAAACTGCCATTCCTTCCGGAAGGTTGTCCATTATATTTTTATAAAATTCTTTATCTAAACTCATATGCTATAAATTATCTCCCATTACAACATTATAATACTCATGCTGAAATTAACGGAAAACTATACAATTATTTAATATTTTCAATGCTATTCTCCTATTTTTTTCTTTTATTACTTTTAGGGTGTCATCTTTCCTACTTTATTCTTTACAAAAAGAGTGTCTTCCTGATTTATATTTTTTTGAACTTTTTCTTCATTATTTTTTTCTAATTTTTTATCTTCTTCAATTTTTTGTTCTAAAAATTCAGGATATTCCGCGACAATTTTTTGATGAATATTTGCCACTCTTATGCTGCCTTTAGGATGGGTTCTGACAAAATTCAAACGTGTACCGTCTGACATCGTTTTTTGATAGATTGATTCCATATAAAGCGGATTATATCCTGCTTTTACCATTAAATCCACGGCTGTAATATCAGCATCCAATTCATATTTTTGTTCAGTATGGTCAGTCAATTCTCCTGTTAAAAACTTTCCGAAATGTGTAAAAAACGGGTACTGTACTCCTACACATGCCATTGCGACATCTCCAACAAAACATGGCGGCATTATTAATGTATTTATAAGTATATTTTTTGCCTTATGTTTAGTTCCATGCCTGTTAATTATATGAACAATTTCATGCGATAAAATTGCAGCAAGTTCATCATCATTTTCTATAATTCTTAAAAGAGGTCTTTCTATGGTTACAACGCCATAAAATTCATTTGCGTTTGCATTAACCTGTGATTTTTTTGTAGTTGTTGCAGGAACCCTAAAAGTTATAAGTTCCTGTACTTCATTTGTTTTTAAAATTCTTTGACCTACGGTGTTTACTTTTCTTTCATAAGAATTTTTTCGCCAGAGAGCATCCTTTTCTCCTTCTGCAAAGGATTTTAAAGGAACCAATAAAAGAAAAACAGTTATTATATAAATTAAAAACGATTTTTTGATTTTCATACACATTTTACATATAAACATAAAGCATACTTATTATTATATTTTATAAAGTGTAAATGTAAAATTTTTATATAAATCAGCGAGATATTTCTACAAACAAAAAGATATAAGCATGGAGGTGCTTATATCTTTTTTCATACCGAAGTTGTAGCTGGTCGGTTTTTTTGAACTTTTTTAAATTTTCAATATATTAAAAATTTTTCTTTATATAAATAATATATCTTATTTGAAAATAAAAAGAATCACGAATATTGGTTATTTTTTAATCACCCTACAAATATCACCAGGGCTAACACTTTTTATTTGAACGAATTTTACATTTAAAACTTATTTTCTACAATCTCACAAATTATGTGCAGAATTGAAATATGAGCATTTTGAATTATAGGAGTATTATTGCTTGGGACTTTTATTGTTATATCAGAAACTTCTGCCAGTTTGCCACCGCCTTCTCCCGTAATAGAAATCACTTTCATTCCTTTTTCTTTTGCTAATTTAGCTGCTTCAAGAGCATTTACTGAATTTCCACTGGTAGAAATGGCAATAAAAACATCTCCTTTTTGCCCTAATCCTTCTACCTGTCTTGAAAAAGTCATTTCATAGCCAAAATCATTTCCGATAGCTGTAATAATTGAAGTATTTGTATTTAAAGCTATTGCAGGAAGAGCAGGACGATCAATTTTATAAAACTTCCCTATGAATTCTGCTGCTATATGCTGTGCATCTGCTGCACTTCCGCCGTTTCCACAAATTAACAGCTTATTTCCTGATTTAAAGGTTTCTGTAAGAGTTTTTGCAACTTCATTTATCAATTCAGTTTGTTCTTTTTTTATTTTTGACAAAACTTCCAGAATTTCATCCAGTCGCTTGTTTATGGTGTTTATATCCGTATTCATTATTTTTCTCCATTATCATAAAGGTTATTTATTATTTTATATCAAATAAAAATGTTCGTTTTCTTTTCAACAAACATTAAAATAAGATTTTTGGTACAATTGATAACTAGAACAAGATTTAAAAAAGAACAGAGGTTTAATATAAATGCATAAAAAGATTGCTATTGGCTTATTGGGGCTTGGAACTGTCGGCAGCGGCGTTGTTAAGGTTTTAAGCAAATTTGACAATATTGAAATAAAAAAAATCGCAGTAAAAAACCTTACTAAAACAAGAAATATTAAAAATTTAAATATTGAAATTCTCACAGACAACCCTGATACCATTATAAACGACCCTGAAATTAAAATCATTGTGGAAGTCATGGGAGGAATTAACCCTGCCTTAGAACTTATTACAAGGTCCATTCAGAACGGAAAACATATAATTACCGCAAATAAAGAACTTATTGCAAAACACGGAAAAGTTCTTTTTGAACTTGCAAAAAAACATAACGTCGTAATTCTTTACGAAGCCGCGGTTGCTGGTGGAATTCCTATTGTAATGCCTATTGTTCAATCTCTTGCAGGGAATAAAATCTCAAAAATTGCAGGAATTTTAAACGGTACGACAAATTATATCCTTACAAAAATGAAAGAAGAAGGAAGCGATTTTGAGCAAGTTTTAAAGGAAGCTCAGGATTTAGGATATGCGGAAGCTGATCCTACTGGCGATATTCAGGGCTACGATGCAGCTTACAAAATAGCTATTCTTTCTTCTATTGCATTTAACAAACGAATTAACATAAATGAAATCTACAAAGAAGGCATTAATAATATCAGCGCTGAAGATATTAAGCATGCAAATGAATTCGGATATAGAATAAAGCTTATTGCAATGGCTCAGGACTGTGGTGAAGCCCTCGATGTGAGGGTTCATCCTATGCTTGTTCCTAAAAAACATCCGCTTGCAAGTATTAACGGTGTTCTTAATGCTATTGTTGTTGAAGGTGATGCAGTTGGACGGGTTATGTTTTCAGGACCGGGCGCGGGAGAATTCCCTACAGCAAGTTCTGTTGCAGGAGATGTGCTTTCTATAGCCGGTGAAATCGAAAAAACAGGCTATCCTCTCCCTATAATGCGCTGCAAACACGATGATACTAACGCTAAAATTCTTGATATTAATGAAACAAAAAATAAATATTACATAAACGTGCAGACTGAAAATTCTCCGGGCGTTATTGGAGATCTCGGAACAATTTGTGGGAAATACGGTATTAACCTCCACGGTATTATTCAACAAGGAGTTATTAAGGGAGAAAATCCAAGCATAGTACTTCTTACCGAAATGTCTTACGAAAAAGATGTTCAGGCTGCCGTAAAAGAAATATCTAAAAGACCGACAATCTTAGCTATAAAAAATTTAATCAGAGTTATGTAATTAGAGGAAAACAATAATGAATACAAAAAGCACCCCATATACAGGATTAATAAACAAATACAAAGAATTTTTACCGGTAAGCGAGAAAACACCTGTTGTTACCATAAATGAAGGTAATACACCTCTTATTAAAGCTGATAATCTGGCAAAAAAAATAGGACTAAAAGCTGATTTATACCTGAAATACGAAGGAGCAAACCCTACAGGAAGCTTTAAAGACAGGGGAATGACAATGGCTGTTTCAAAAGCTGTTGAAGAAGGAAGCAATGCCATAATATGCGCAAGCACAGGAAACACAAGCGCTGCCGCAGCTGCTTACGGTGCGAAAGCAGGGTTAAAAACTTATGTATTGATTCCTGACGGATATATTGCTTTAGGAAAACTTTCTCAGGCGATGATGTACGGCGCAGAAGTAATTGCTATCGACGGAAACTTTGATGAGGCTCTTGAAGTTGTAATAGAATTGTCGGAAAAATATCCTATAACTCTTGTAAATTCAGTCAATCCTTACAGAATAGAAGGTCAAAAAACCGCGGCATTTGAAGTTTGCGACGTTCTGGGAAAAGCTCCTGATTATCTCTGCATCCCTGTAGGAAATGCAGGAAATATTACGGCTTATTGGAAAGGGTTTAAAGAATATTTCGACAAAGGATTATCTCCTAACAAGCCAAAGATGTACGGATTTGAAGCAGAAGGCGCGGCTGCCATTGTCAGAGGAGAAAGAATCCTTAAGCCTGAAACAATAGCAACTGCCATAAGAATAGGAAATCCTGCAAGCTGGGATTATGCTGTTGCCGCAAGAGACGAGTCAGGCGGCTTGATTGATTCTGTTACCGACGAAGAAATTATATCCGCTTATAAACTTATGGCTTCAACAGAAGGAGTGTTGGCAGAGCCTGCAAGTGCGGCTTCTGTAGCGGGTTTAATCAAGGCAAACAAGCTTGGCAAAATTGAGGAAAATTCGACTATTGTCTGCGTGCTTACAGGAAATGGCTTGAAAGACCCTGATTCCGCCATAAAATATTCCGGCTGCGAAGTCAAAAAGACTTCTTCCAAAATCGAGGATATAGTCAAAGTTTTGGGTATTTAATCCATAATTTTCTTTTCTTTTAAAATTGACTTGATTTTAGTCACATCAGTATGTAAATTTTCTAAAATCGAGAATAAATCTTTAACAGATTCTTCAAAATCGAATCCAACAGCTTTAATGGCATTGATTTCCCGAATTTTTTTCATGGCAAATATTCCTTAATAAATTTTAGATTATCAAATTCAATTGATATTATTGTAATCTTTTTGCTGGGTCTTGTCCAGTAAAATTTTGCGGTAATATCCAGTAAAGTTATTTTATGGATATTGAAACTTTTTATGAAAAAATAGGCAAAAATATAAAGAAAATCCGTGAACAACGGCATTTAACGCAGGAAGCATTGGCTGAAAAATCCGGTATTAGTCAGGATTTTTTAGGCAAAATTGAAGTTTGCATAAATCGCCCGGGGTTGAAAACAATATTTAAACTATCGAAGGCTCTTGAGGTTGAACCTTCTGAATTATTGAAGTTTGACAATTAACTTGAGTCACCAATTAATTTCGAAAAAAATAGCGCCTATTGTCATTCCGAACTTGTTTCGGAATCTATTCGACAAAGAATTATTGCTTAAATCCTCCAAACAGACAGACCCTGAATCAAGTTCAGGGTGACTTTCACCACTGGACAGATTTCTTCGGATAGGCGATAAACGTTATCAAAATGACAATAATTGCTATGGCTAGTTTTTAGTCTTTTCCTCAGCGGGTTTTTTATTTATATTTTTGTTGAGACCATCAATGAATCCTTGCATGTTGTCAGTGGTTTTTTGAATAGAATTGTTTATCTCTGTAACATATTCAAGCTCGCGGTTTTTAACCTTACTTACTTTTTGATTAAAATTCTTGACGTTGGAATTAAAATTATTCAAATTACCTGTCACTTCCGAAACTTTTTTGCTTGCTGTATCTGTTGTAGCAGAAAGATTTTCAACTGTTGTCTGAATAGTATTCATATTATTTTTTAATTTCTGGTCTTTTGAAAGCTTATTAAACGACTTATAGGCAGAATCCAGATTTTTATTCTGCTCATTCATAAATTGTTTAATTTCTTTAGTGTTTTTAGATATATCCGAACCTGATTCTTTTATATTTTTAAGCGCACCATCCATGGACTGATTTGATTCTTTCATATATTCAGAAGTGGTTTGCAGATTTTTTTTAGTGGAATCAATACTATTTTTACTCAAAAACGTAAGCATTCCCCTGCAAAACTCAAGCAGATTTTCAAAAATAGTTGTTTGTACCTGCATAAGGGAACTTATTCTTATAGGTTCTTGAGAATAAATTATTTTATTATTCGTTAAAAATTTTCTTTTTTGAGGCATAATTTCAAGAGATCTTGAACCTGCCAACCCTGTAAACTGAATACTGGCAATTGAACCATCAGGAATTATTGTATTTTTTTTAGCAATTCTAAATGTTACATAAATTTCAGACTCATAAAGCTCAAGTTTAACAATATTACCAACCTGTTTTCCCATCAGCCTGACCGGAGAACCTACACTTAGCCCGTCAACATCTTTAAAAGTTACGGTATAAGTGGGATGCGCATAAATATGCTCTCTAAATTTGTCTATCCCCACAAAGAGTAATAAACTAAACAGCAAGATACCTATAGTAATTTCCAATAGTAAAAGCATCAATTTTCTCATAAGATAATAATATCAGTTTATTGTCCGATTGTCATTGTTATAGATTCTCATCCTTAAGTCAGCTTTGCAGGTTTCTTCAGAATAAAAAAAATATTAATAATAGAGAAGATTTTATATTATGAGTGGAAAAAACAAATTGGGACTTACTATACTTAATTCAAGACTTGATGAACATGTGCCATGGAAAATTTCTGACGTAATTTTCGCTTATGTTCTTGTTTTTGTCGTTTCCTTAATCTTTATAGGGATTTTTCTATATGCAAGTCTTGATATGAATATTGGTCTTTTTACTGCTCTTTTACAGATTGCTGTTTCACTTGCTACGCTGGGAATTGTCTATGCTGTCGTTACAATAAAATATCAAATTCCGTTTAAAGAGGCTTTCGGGATATATTTTCACAAGACTCCTTATTTTTTCAAACAGGGCATTCTGGCAGCTATAGCAATTGTTTTGTGTACAACTCTAATAAGTTTTATTTTTTCTCATTTAGGCGAAGTTTCTAAACAAAATCCGTACACATTAATGCCGGAAGACAAAATCATGGCAATAATTTTCCTTGCTATTTTTATTGCACCAATAATTGAAGAAATCTTTTTCAGGGGGTTTATGCAGCCTGCACTTGTAAAAACTTTGGGCGCATTTCCCGGCATTCTAATAACCGCATTAATTTTTGGAGTTTCTCATTCTCAATATCTTGACTATAATGCAGCTCTGGTTGCAGTTACAACAATAGGTTTAATTCTGGGAATAACAAAATATTATACAGGCTCTGTAATGCCCGGAATTTTTGCCCATTTATTCAACAATTTGCTTGCCGCAATAAGTCTTTTGTCAATTCACTAAGCAAGAGTGATTTTAAATTTAGCACTTGCGGGGGATGATGTTTATTTAAACTAATGATATATTGAATATATAAGAAAAAGAATCTAACCTTAAAAAGGTATATTATATAGAAAATCCCGATTCCAACTTTGAAAGCCGAATGTGCGATTAAAGGAATCGGGATTTTCATTTAAGATTATATTTATTCTTCGCCTGTATCTTCTTCAGAACCGGTATCAAGTTTTACACCAAGCTTGCGAAGTTCTTCTGCTGCTTTTGCTACATAAGGCGAATCAGGAAATTTATCCATTACAGTTCTATAATATTCAATCGAATCCTCTTTAAATTCTCTTTCTTTAAGAATAAAAGCAATTTTATAGACAAGATCCGCAAATGCAGGATCGGGAGATTCTCCCTGAATTTCTATATCCACTTTCATTTTTGATTCAAAAAGTTCATCGTTATCTGACGGAGCAAATAAAGAAACCGAATAAACTTTTTTTACCAGTCTGTTTACAGAAACTGTAAGTTTATCAAGATCTTCCGGAGTCATGGCGTTTTTCTTTGATTTTTTTACGGCAACCGCTTGCGGTGAAATAAAAATAACAGATACCACAAGAATTATAAGAATTAAAATTGTAGATTTTACAAATGATCTCAAAATATTTTCCCCAAGATAAAAAATTTTGTACTCTATAATGTATAATCAGATTACACCAAAATGAAAGGTTTTTTCTTCACTTAAAAATATGATTTATGAAAAATATTGATAATAATAAAAAAATGAATGATTTTATATCTCCACCCCCCTGCCCCCCTCCTAGAGGAGGGGGGAGACAGTTCGGTGAGGGGGCTTCGCCCCCTCACCTCGACACCTTAAACAATATTGATTTGAAATTATCCTCTATTGAAATAAACAATTTATCCTTAAAAGAAAAGCTCTCACAGATGTTTATTTTGGGGTTTTCAGGAACTTGTTTAAATTCCAAAAATAAAAATATTCAAAATTTAGCAAAAAACGGGCTTGGAGGAGTTATATTATTTGCGGAAAACATTGCTTCCTATAATCAAATTCGGGATTTATCAAAAGAATTACAAGATATATCTAAAATGCCACTTTTTATAAGTATTGATCAGGAAGGCGGGCTTGTTGAAAGAACTATCAATATAAAAAACAAAATTGATTATCTTACAGCTATGGCGCTTGCGTCAACTCAAAATCCCGGGCTTATTAAAAGCCATACACAAATTATGGCGGAAGAATTAAAATTTATGGGTGTAAATATGAATTTTGCGCCTGTTCTTGATGTTAATACAAATAAAGACAACCCTATTATTGGCGTAAGAAGCTTTGGCTGCAATGCCGAAGCTGTTATTAAATATTCAGAGCCGGTTTATAAAACTTTTATTGAAAATAATATTATTCCTGTCGGAAAACATTTCCCCGGGCATGGCGAAACTTCTGTGGATTCTCATCTTGACATGCCTGTTGCGGATTTATCTTTTGAAGAGCTTGAAAATATTCATATAAAGCCCTTTAAAAGGGCTATT
>Ga0209000_1000432_pt1 | contig 41839 bp, 56 predicted proteins | sample RifGroD2_FD_183998 | JGI IMG/M metagenome (GOLD analysis project Ga0209000, IMG submission 183998) | Groundwater microbial communities from Rifle, Colorado, USA - Groundwater D2 (SPAdes) (version 2) | ecosystem: Environmental > Aquatic > Deep subsurface > Groundwater | place: Rifle, Colorado... | reverse complement strand
GGACCTGTCGCCCGTCGCTGAACTGGCGGACCTGTAGCCCGTCGCTGAACTGGCGGACCTGTCGCCCGTCGCTGAACTGGCGGAACTGTAGCCCGTCGCTGAACTGGCGGAACTGTCGCCCGTCGCTGAACTGGCGGAACTGTCGCCCGTCGCTGAACTGGCGGAACTGTTGCCCGTCGCTGAACTGGCGGACCTGTAGCCCGTCGCTGAACTGGCGGACCTGTAGCCCGTCGCTGAACTGGCGGACCTGTCGCCCGTCGCATGTTTTTCTCCAGCCCACTGCTCGACCCATTTGATTTGGCCCGAGAGAATGAACTTCATCGCTTCGTCCCATTTTCCGAGGAAGCGCAGCGTGCCGGTTTTGAATTTGCACTTCTGGCCGCCTTCGATCTCCCCAACGACCTCTTCCGGTTTTGCTCCGTACACTTGCCAGAGCGACTCCCACTCACACTCCTTGCCTTCACCCAATCCAATACCCCACGGCCAGCCGTGGATGCCACCACCGCAAACCGCAGCCTCATTCCATTTCGGCTCGACGACCGATTCTCCCACAGTCATGGGATGTTGAAAGCCATTATATGACTTGCCGTTTTTGTCCGAGAACCGGAGGATCAACACCTCCCCATTCTCATTGGTCCATTGGTGCGCAGGTATTTTTTTCATTACTTCGCTCCCGCTTTCGTTGCTGGCAGGTTGATCTGAAACATCAGACCTTCGACCTTGCCGTCGGCATCGTACCATTTGGCGATGTGCGTTGCCTTGGCCCGTACGAGTTCGTGCTCGATGAGCGCTATACTCCGCTCGACCGGAACATCGGATGTGTAGTTCTTGATTCTCATTACCGATCTCCTCCTTACTTCGGATTCCTCATGCTGAATCTTGGTTTGTCGTGATGGACGTTCACCGACTCATAGCCGGCGCCGTCCCATACCGCCTCCAGGATGCCGTCGATGTAGGAGAGCTGCCCGGGCGTCAGATCCTCACCCCGCTTCAGCATCGCATCGAAGTCCTGGGCGGCCTTCAGTTTCTCCGCGCCTTTGCGGACCTTGAGCAGGTGACGGGTGTTGGCGAGGATCATATCGAGGCTGGCCCGAGCTGACGCCACTGCCAGCTCGGGACTCTCCGGTTCACACCGATCGCAAACCCGTCTAAGCGGCATTGCGTGGGTTCTCCGGGATTGCGAGATCGTTGTGGCCTTCGAGCTGCTTCGTCTCATCCACCACATCTGCGTCTGAGAACTCCAGATCCTCCTGCAGGTCGTCCTTCGATATATCAACGACCTCGACCGTCTCCCCGGTGTCGGGCCTGATGATGGTTTTCTTGCCGGCCTCCGGAGTGTTGTAATGAACGGTGCACTCCATCTCTACCACCTCGGCTCCGTTGGCATATTTACTGCCGAGGAGCGTAAGCTCTTCCCGAAGCGGAGTCACGCGCTTCTTGGCAACTTCGATCTCCTCGATCTTGTTGATGACGTCGGCCATTTCAGAACCGATCTTGATCAGTTGCTCCTCGCTCAGTTTCCGTGACAGCGAGCGGAGTATTGTCTGTGGACGCATTTGAAATCCTCCTTCGAAAGTTGACTGAATTGTTTACTGCTGGGCTAGTTTTCTGATTTCAGGCATCCTCGTCTTCCACTCCTCGCACGTCTCTCCCGTCCAGTGGTACTCCCCGCACTTCTCGCACTTCGGATAGCACTTCGGACACTGCTCACCCTCGGCAACGAGGATCTCCGGATGATCTTCGCACGGGAATTTCATCACCTTCCCCATTAGCTGGCCGACGGGCATCGCCTCCCCCGTTCTCGGTGCGGAGGACTGCCTCGATTGTTCCTTCGCCTTCGGCGTGAGAATGCCCCGGACGTACGAGAGCCTCCTCACGTTCTGATTGGCGGCCTGGATGATCGCCTCTCCCACAGCAGCATCGCCGTGAACCCGGGCGAGCTGGACGAACTGGACAAGCACGGGGTAGGAGAGATTCCCCTCCTTAGCCCCCCACCACACCCGGATGAAGGTTTCCATGTTCATCTTGCCCTCAGCAAGGTCCTTACACGATGGCGGTTGTGTCCGTGGCGCCTCGCCGGGCTGTTGCTTCTGGTCGGTTGGTTGGTTGGCAGGTTGGTTGGTTGGTTGGGGCATACCTGGCGGATGCACAACCGATGCCTGTGGCATGCCAGGTGCATCGGTCTGCATCCCTTCAAGCCGCTGCTTCCTCAGCTTGTTCCACCGGGCATTGGCGGCGGCACGGTTCTTCTCGCTCAGGGCCTCCAGGTGCCCGTTCCGCTTCGCCCAGTTGTGGCAGGCATAGTCTCCAGCCTCCTCGTCCAGGAGGCTCACCTTCACCATTGCCGCGACGAACACGCCCGGATCACCCCACCATCCGACGATTGACTCAATCTCCTGGGTAGAATAGCCGGTAAGCCTGCCGTGCTCCTTGTGGTACTTTCCACAGTAAGCCCATAACTTGATTGGCAGCACTTCTGCCCCTTTCCCCAGCAGGCCGATGAGTCGTTTCGTTTTTGGATGTTCGAAGTAATCGAGGTCGAGATTCAGATCTGGCATTTACGCTGCCTTTTCGGATTGCGGTTCGTCGAAGATCTCCGGCGTGTTGACTGTGTTCTCACGGGACTCGCTCACCCGGCCGAGGATGGAGATTCCCCGGCCCTTCTCCTTCTCCAGGTCTTCCATCCACTGCTCCAGCGTGTCGGCGTAACAGTACCCCTCGTCGCCCGAGCACACACAGAACCCGGAGCGCCGCAGGTGACCGACGATCTCAGCCACAACCCGGGGATGAATACTGTAGAGCTCTCCGATCTTCTCGCCCTTGATGTGGGCGCCGTTGCGGTGACGGATGATCAGCCGGAGGACCTTGAGGTGTAGCTTCGCATACCGGGCCCGGGCTTCCAGGTTGGCCGCCGTCGATGGATCGACGGATTTGCCGGGCTTGCCTTCTGTTACGAGTTCAATCATGGGTTGGCTCCTGACTCGTTGATCAGTTGCAGCGCCGGCTGGACTCGAACCAGCAAGTTCCGGCGAGACGTGCACTCTCCCGGCGATTGTGCCATTTCATCCACGGCGCCCTGGATCTACTTCTTCGATTTCTTCTTGGCAGGTTTCTTCGCCTTCCTATCGGCCGCCAGGCATTTCGGATTGTTGCAAAGCGTGTGAGTCTTGTCAGTCCAAGCGCAGGTGAGACCGCCCGTAAGAACGCATGCACTCGTTGGCGTGCAGTTGCAGATCCGGCATACGTCCTTCGTGGGCCCATCCGCCCTCTGAAGCTTGGATTTCAACTCCTCCGCATACAGCTTCTCCACCTCGGCACGTATGCCCTTCTCGATCGAGGGCGCGTCGATCCCGAGTTTCTTCGCCTCGATGATGGCAGCGTTTTGCTCGTAGCCGTTTTCGATACGATCGCCGATAAGAAGGAGCATGGTCACTTTGGCGAGCTGCTTGTCGCTCCATTTCCTCAGGTCCCCCTTCACCCCGATGATCTTCAGAATATTCTTCTCATATTTCCCCCAGAGAGCGCCAACAGCCATCCTCTGAACGTGCTCAAGATCTTGCCGGCGCAGTCGATCGGGGAGTGCTTTTGCAATCAAGGGGAGCAGCGCATCTTGAAGTTTCTCGTCCACATCCCGGTCGATGTCATCCTTGATCTTCTTCAGCCGCTCCTTCTCCTGCGCCTCCGGAGATTTCGGTTTGCTGGGCGTGCTTGAGACGCTGCGCGGATTCCTCCCCCCGTGCTTCGTGCAGGTCTTCTCATTGCAGATCGTCTCCACCTTTCCACGGCTCGGGCCCCCCACTACCAGGCCGGCCTTCGTGTACCCGCACGATCCAGCCTTCACCACAGAATAGCTCCGGGTCGTAATGCTCTCCGGGTACCCCTCCGGCTTGCGCAGCTCGGGAGTGATCAGGACAACCGTCTCGCCCTTACCCTTCAACTGAGCCAGGCGAATCTGGATGTGCGCCCCCATCTTCGCCTCGAAGCATCCGGGATCCATGCAGTGATCGGCCGCCGTGATGTCGTTGAAGAGGTCTTTGTTGTACCCGGAGCGCTTCGGGCAATTCGTGCAGCTGCCGGCATCTTCGACAAGGAGCGAGTTCTTCTTGTCGAAGGAGGCTTTCCGCAGATCGAGCTCGAATTCCTGCCGGATGAACTGGGCGAGAGATTCAACGCTGATCGGCATGTCGGACTCTCCCGACATTTCAATCGCCTCATCCAGCGCCTTCTCCTGGTCCTTCGGCTGCAGCCGTGCGATCAGGATGGCATGCCCCAGGAAGATCCTGTTCTCCCTGAATGCCTTCTTCGCCGGCTCAATCAGTGTCACGAGCTGGAGCCGCTTGGCGATGTAGGACCGCTCCTTCCCCACCTTCTTCGCAATCTCCTCAATGACAAAATGCTTCGCTTGGAGCTGAGCGTACGCCTCGGCCTCATCGAGCGGATGGATGTCAACCCGCTGCGTGAACGAGATGAGCTGGACCTCGACTGCCTCCTCGTCCGTGTACGGCCGGACGATCGCAGGGACCTCTTTCGCCCCGGCAGCCTTGGCCGCGAGAAGCCGGCGTTCACCGTCCACCAATTCATACCGGTCACCCTTCGGCCGGAGCTTGAGCGGATCCTCGATCCCACGGGATGCTATGCTCTCGGTGAGATCCTTCATTGCCGCGGGGTCGAAGAACTGCCGCGGGTTTGTTTTCGATTTGTCGATCTTGTCGATCGCTACGACCTGCACTTCTTCCTTCATGACCTGTCCTCCTAGATTACTAGACATCGTGACGTCATCGCCCAGCTCAATGCTTCGGGCGCGTGCTTTCGCCGTTGCTTGGCCGTTGCGCGTATGATTTTGAGCATGGTTTTTCTTGTCACCGGCCGCTCCGGATTGTCCCGGATATAGGCCAGCGCCGTGTGAGAAATCCCGAGCTTCCTGGCGATTAGCCTCAATGGCCGTTCGTGCCGTAAACGCCATAAGAGGGGCCGGAGTCTCCGGCGATACTCTGCCCGGATGGAGGCGTTTGGATCGAACAGGGGCCGTTGCTGAGAGTTTTTTACAGCGTTTGCCACTATGCGCTTCATTGCTGCCTCTCGATTGCGAAAAGGTAATCCCCAATCGTCGCCATGTTATCACACTCGTAGGGACTGAAAGTGATTCGCAGTTCCGTCTCCAGCAACTCCTGAAGCTCTGATTGTTCCACCGCGTCCAGTCCCAGGTCTTCCTCGACCTTCGTCTCTCGCGTGACGCGCTCCGGTTCGATGTTGAAATGCTTTTTCAGAATAACCTTCAGCACAAGCTCAGTGTCCATGGTTCTCCTCTAGTCGTTTCCAGTATTCTTCTTGCGTTGGGAATTTGGCGTTGAGGAACTCCAGAACTTCATCCGCCTTGTCAGAGAACACTTTGAACTCCTCGCTTGTCATCTCCCGCGTACTGCCGCCGATCGTCACCATCTCCCCGGTCAGAAGGTTCGGTATCTCTTTCGGATTGAATGCGACCTTCAGTGATTCGTGCACGTCCGGAACCTTCATCCCGGTCATCTCCGAAATCTTGCGCACCTTCGCACCGAAATAGTAGCGGTTGGCCTTCAGTGTGCGTTTCTTTGGGACCGTCTCGACCGTGACGAAGACCTGCGTGCCATCGTCGGCGTAGACGGGACACTCGATCTTCCCGCCCCTGACCTTCAGCACGCGCTCTGTGAGAAATGCGCCCATCAATGTTCCGGTCAAAAATGAATGCGGTCGCTGGCAGGATTCGATACCTGCACTCAGTGGTTTTTCGTTCGCCCTTGCAAGTATGCGCCACTGAACCTTGAACACTGCTTAGTAAGAGCTATCGTCTCAGATGCTTCGAGTCGCGCCCCTAACATCCTGAGAGTTTTCGAGACAGTCGCTTGCATACCGGAGCTGTCATTCACTCACGCAGCATTCGCGTCTTTAGTTCGCCGTCCACTGACGACGCTTCCGCCACAGCAACCGCAACGGTTAGTACACGAATTCCAGTCTACCCTCAGCCGGCACAAGGTGAACGCGTTGCTGTATCTGCCCCCAGATCTCCGGCGTCTGCGTGATGACGAACGTATAGTGCCGGCGTCCGAGCTTGAACGACTCCCGGAGCATATCGAGGAAGTGCTGCTTGTTGTCCGGATCAAGGGCGCCGTCGGATTCGTCGGCGTAGCTCGTGAGGTACTCCTTCCCGGACTTCTCACTCAGGTAGATTGCGATCGCTTCCTGGATGGCCTTCTCAATCCATACTCTCTCCCCACCACTCAGATCCTCGATCCGTTTCTCGCCGTCGGCGCCGTAGACCCGGATCTCGAATGTCTCCAGCTGTTTCTTGTTGTCCTTCGACATCTTCGTCGTCTCGAATGAGATCTGGAAGCGGGTGCCGAACGTCGAGGCCAGGAGCTCGTTGGCGATGCGTGAGACGGCAGGACCGGCCGCATCGAGCTCCAATGCCGGGATCCCGTCCTTAGAGCAGGCCCGCTGCAGGAGCCGCCAGTTTTCGAGCTGCGAGAGAATCTTCTGCAGGTCGGCCGTGATCGATCGGGCTTCCGCCTCTGCCTCATCCAGCTGCTTCAGCATCTCCTGGCGGAACTGAATATCGCCGACGATGCCCGAGCGCTTGTCCGTGAGAGCCTTCAGCTCAGCCTGGGCGATGACGATTGCATTCCTGAGCACCTGGAGCTGTTCGTAGAACTCAGGCGCGAGGAGTGTTGCCTTGATCTCTTCCCACTTCGCACGCTTCTCCGTGGCCTCGAGGCCGAGATTGAACGCATCGATGTGGTGCTTGTTGCCGGTCTCTATCACCCGGGCGGCGATCTCAGCGATAGCCTTCTGCTTCTCCTCGATCGTTGCCTCAGCAACCCGGAGCTCCTCGAGCAGGCTCTCCCACTTCTTCGCCTCGAGGGTCTGGATCTCTTTGCAGACGGTGAGGTGTCTGGCGGGGTCAAAGCCGACAGAAGCAATGCGCCCGGCGAACTGATCGTCAACGTGGTTTGTGGGTTCGACTAGCTCCGCTGCCCGAGTTCGACTCGTCTCATACTGAGCTGCCAGAGCACCGAGTCCATTACTCCATCGATAATCATGGTCCCCCAATTCGCCCATTCTGAGCTCAATACTTCTAATCAGATTCTTCGCGTTGATTGCCGTAGATAACAACTTGCAGCGGTCTGGCAGTCCCGGAACCGTGTTGCAAGGGACCTCCGAGACGAGAGCGGCCGTGCGTTGTGCCTCCATCAGCTCGCGCCTGCAAACGAGGAGATCGCTCTCGAATCGCTCAATCAGGTTTTTCTTTTCCCGCTCGAGTCCCGACTGCTCGTTGGCAATCGCAACGCAGGCCAACTTGTAATCGGAGAGGGCGGTTTGATATTTCTCCCGGCCCTTCTCCTGCTCCCGCTCGATCGCTAGGACCTGCTCGCGGCGCTCGTTGATATCCTTGAGTTCCAGTCGAAGAGTCTGCAACCGGATGACGCTCTGCTCGATCTCGTGCTTATGATCGACGATCTGCTGCTTCCGCTTGATCTCCTCCTCGATAGCCTTCTTCGACAGCCCGAGTTTCTCCAGCTGCTCTTTGTGGTCCTTGTCGAGCTTCCACTTCTTGGCTTCGAGTACGCTCACCTCGTTCCCCAGGTCATGCACCATGGTGTGCTTCGCCTTGTCCTCCGCAACCCGGGATTCACGGTTGGCGATCTCCTCACTCCTGAGCTTGACCTGGGTCTCCCCGATCTTTATGTCCGCCTCAACGACTGCGAGTTCCTTCCGGCAGTTCTCCAGCTCAGAGACGACAACCGCCTCCCGTGAGGTCTGCGCGGCGATCTGCTCGAGCCTTCCACGTCGGCCGGCGATATCCTTTTCCACTTCATCTGCCTGGACCTTGCAGTGCTCGGCATAGAGATCATACCGCTGCAGCCCCAGCAGCTCGAGGAAGAGCTCCTTTCTCTTCCCGGCCGTGAGGGAGGTAATGCTCTCGGCGTTCTGACAGGAGAAGATACTGCGGAAGAAGAGCTCCGGAGAGCCCAGCAGCTTCTCGATTTCGGCTTTGTAGGTGTTGACCTTGCCGTCCGACAGCGGCGTGCCATCACGATAGAGATAGGCTTCGGTCTTCGCTGTCTTCGCATCGATGAGGATGTAGGATCGATAGACGTGTCCGGCGAGCTCGAACGTGAAGTCCCGGTAGGAATCCCGGAGCCGGAAGTGATTGGAGAGCGAACCCTCACGGCTCGCCAGCTGCAGGTACGGGTGGAGGTTCTCGAGGATCGTCGTCTTCCCCGAGCCGTTTGGGCCGACGAGCGCGATGAGTCCGGATTGGAATCCCCCGAAGTCGATCGAGACATCGTCCAGTCCGAGGCCGTCGTGAATCCCGACGGCCCCACGTAGTTTCAGACTGAGTGGCTTCATGCCTTCGGCCCTCCGAGGACAAACCCGGCCGCCTCAGCTTCCTTCATCGAGAGCGAGCCCTTCGTCTCCCCTTCTTTTTTCGTGCGGATGTAGCCGAGCGCCTTGTACTCAACGAATGTGCCGCTCGGGATGATGACCTGGTAGACAACGCCGTCAGCGGGATCCTGAAACATCTCTCCCAAAGGCAAATCCCGCATGGCGTTGTAGAGGTCCTGATTGGCCTGCTTGATCTGGCGTGCGAGGTCCTCGAGCTTCTTGGCCTGGGCGACGAATTTTGTTTGCAACTCGTTCATAACGTGACGCTCCTTTCGACATCGCCGGCGAGCGTGAGCACGTCGGGCTTGATTTCCTGGTTAGTGACCGCTCCCCACTCGACAACCTTCTCGGTGAGCGTCTTGGCTTTAGTGATCTCGGCGGACCGGGTGCGCTCGGTCGGGGTTGTGATGCGCTCGATCTGGTAGGAGAAGGCGCCGGGGAAGAATCCCTCAACTTGATCGTCGGTCAAGGTGAGTTGCCGTTCCTTTGTTCCATGCACGCGAATGCGAACCGCTGCGTCGGCAATCTCGGCGAGATCAACCCTGCGTTCAAGCAGTTCAAGGGCGGGACCGTCGGCTATAGCCGTCTCTATGAGCGCCAGCGCCCTCGACGGAATCTGAATCTTCGTCGTCACACAGGCTTCCCGGTTCACTTCATGAAGGAGAACGAACCTTGGCGTCACCTCTCCCCAGTTGTTGTGGAAGGTGGATCCGGAGTACCAACCGTGTGGCATGAACTCCTGGCACTCGTGGATGTGTCCCCAGCATTGCACGTCCGCGCGAGCGAGCGCGAGGTCATGCTTGGAGAGCATAATGTCCTGAGAGACAAGCTCCTGACCGCTGCAGAGTTTCGAGCCTGAGATGTTGCCGTGCCCAACGAGGATTACGGGACACTTGGAGTCCATCGAGATCGCCCCGAAGCCGGTGAAGATCTGCTTGATAGCTGTCTGGATGAGGAGGTTCGATTCGTCGATCGATGCGTTCGGCTTGTCCCGGAGGAACCAGGCTTTCTCCGGGTAGCTGAAGAGGTGGAGAACGAGGTTGCAGTCTGTCGCGTCCCCGGCGATACTATCGAACCAGCGGTGACCATCGACATTAAAGAATCCGACCGTCTCACAGCCCTCGGTGACATAGACCGGGTGCTTCGTGTCCAGGGCGGTGAAGACCTCCAGACATCCCCGCGCATCGTGACTCTCGTTGCCCTTGATGATAACGACCGGAGCAACGTCAGCGAGCCGCATGATGAACGACTTCGCCAGGGAGATTGCGCTCTTGTCATTCAGTGACTGCAGCCGGTTGAACGTGTCGCCGGCGTTGACGATCAGGTCGGGCTTGAGTTCCGTGGCCTGATCGACGATGAAGTTGGCCGACGCCCGGCACTTGTCGATCTTGTCCTTCTCAAAGTGGGCATCGCCAAAATGTAGGACTCGCATCAGGCTTGTCCTCCCTTCTCCCAGGGGAACGGCGCCTTCTTATCCGGCGCCGGCAGACCGTTGTAGTACCACAGAGCATCCACCTGGCGAGCGACCGCCAATTCTCCGAAGATCGTGCCGGCGGGAAACTCAACCGCTTTCACTGTGAGCAGCCGCTTCAGCTCAGCATCTCGCTCGTCGGTGGACTTGAGGGCCCAGCTATCCTTGTAGCCCGTCTCGGTTTTCAGATCGAACTTCAGCTCACCGCCAGCGGCAACGGTCACGCCAGGCTTCGGATCATCCACTACCTCGGCCCGTGCACCCTGGATGAGGTTCGGGTCTACCTTCGCCTCCCGCTGCTGAGTCTGAGGACCGTAGATCTGATCAGTGATTCCCAGCGAGTGAGCGACGACCATGCGCTTCATCTCGGGATCGTCCTTGATCATGTCCGAGATGTCCTCAATAATGCAGGGGACAACGAAAGGCTTGGCGAAGTCCTCGCGCTTCAACTGCCGCGGCAACATTTCGAGGGCGTCAAAGATGGCCCGGTATTTTGCATTCGATTCGGCAAGCTGGAGGGCGAAGTGTCGGCGTGAATCTGCCTGAGCTTTTCCAAAGCGTGCAGAGTCCTCGGCGTAGTTATAACTCCCGGTGGTCACTCCGCTTCGCGTTGTTCCGTTTGGGCGCTTGATAGACCACATTACCTGATGTTGCACGGTGTTCACACGCCCGCCGGTATCGTACTGGACCTCTTCTGCTTTCGAATCGTTCCAGTTAATCCCGGCAGCTCCGGCGATCTTGTTCGCGGCCTTGGCGTGAAAGGTGAACGTCTTCCCGCCGTCCGTGCTGTAGATATCCGGGCCGTTGTTCTTTGCATCCACTTCGGGGTTGATGAAGACGAGTTCGAAGGCCACCTTGTGCATCGGCGAGCTGAAGTTCATTGCGGCGGGAACGAGGATATTGAACTTCGTGGAATCGAAGAGCTGAAGCGCTTGCTTCAATTGATCCTGCGACTTGACCGTCGGCAGGTTCGGCAGAGTTGCCGGTAGATTTGTAGGCTGACCCATGATTTTATCTCCTCCTAGAGATTATTTGATCCTGATGAAGCGCGTGTTAAGAAGCTTTTCTGGTCCTCCGGTTGTTCGCCTGTTCACTTGCGGTTGCCCAGCGACAGTTTCCCGGCTCATAGTCTCCGTCGTTATCGATTCGATCGATCGAGAAGCCCGCCCCGGGTCGGCGTCCCATGTCGGCTAGGAAGTTCTCGAAGCTGTTGAGCCAGCGTTCGCACACCTTGATTCCACGACCACCGTAGTCCCTATATTTCGGCGAGTTCGGATTCGAGCACCGCTGTTTCATCGTCGCCCAGACTTCATATTCTGCTGTGTGGCGAAGCCCATGGGTGCGCGCGATCTTGCCGAGGCGTTCACGACTCGAATCAACGAGAAGACATCCACAACTCTTCGTATGTCCGCTGACGAGGCTTTCCTTCCGAATGAGCTTCGTCGCTCCGCAGTCACAAGCGCAATCGTAGTATGCTTTCCGATTTGCGTCTGTGTGCGAAAATCTGATTGCAGTTAGCCTTCCGAATCGCCGTCCCGTCAGATCGTTCCGAGTCTTCATTCTTCCGTGTCTTCCTGATGTGGTGCTAGACTCTTGACCCCAGCCGGCGGGACCGCCCGCACCGTGAGGACGGCCCCGCGAGGGAGGAACAGCTCAGGCTGGGAAATTCAAATCGTGCGTGTCAGTCGGCGGCCGATTCTCATCAGTCGTCGCCGTTCCTCTTCGGCCCTGATGCGCTTTCGGCGGCTTCGCGCCTCGGAGTTGGTCCATTGCCGCGCCCTTAAGCGGAATGCTGCTGCTGATCGGGACAATGCAGCATGGACAGTTTCTACCTGGTGGCGGAAGCGTGTAGAGGTTGCCTGAATGCGATACGCTAAATCGATGACCCGCAGTAAAAGCGGCATGGGGAATCGGCTTGTTCTCTTTCCTCTCTGCATGGATCCTCCTTCTGAGTTGCCTGAATTGTACGATCATCACAGCCTTGAACAGCGTCCGCCAGGGATGCGTACCCACGAGTTCCACAACGTCGATGCCGTTACGAACAAAGACCGAATGGTAATCCCGACGGTCGGATATAATCGACACCTGGTTCACCTGGGGAAGTTGAGCGTGAACCGTTGCTGGCCAAATCCGAGTGCGAACGTGACGAGGGTTGACTCCCTCCAGATCCAGACGCGGAAGTGCGACCATGGCACTTTGTAGTTGCGTACGTATGCATGTTTCATGCGACCTTCCTCCTGTTGAGTTTGAGTATCTTCTCGACATCGATCGGAACGAACGGCGGGGCTTCTGCATCTTCATCGACAGCGTATGATCGGCGCACTTGCTTGCAGATGATGAACCCCCGAACCGTATCTGCGTGCCAACGGAAGCCGCGTGTGCTGTCGCCCCACAGCTTCACATCCGGCGCTGGAAAGTTCTTCTCCTTGACGTCCCGATAAAACATCGAGAGTGAGCAATCGAGCAGCTTTGCGATAGACTTTGGCGATAGGAGTTTTGGGGCGTCCATCAGATTCTCTCGACCTCCATCTTCGCGCGCTGAGCAGCCTCAATGATCGCATCGAGGGCCTTCATCATCAGAGACTTCTTCGAGGGGCAGGTGCGGGCTGTATCGATCGCCTTGCCGAGCGCGATCACGATCTCGTTTGCTTCGTCTTCGATGGACTGATTGAGCTTCTGAGGACAGGCCGAGCGGGTGAGTATGTACCCCAGACGGTGAGCCTGGAACTCCAGCATTGCCTTCGCCAGGGGGCGGAGCTGCTCCGTGTTCAGCAGCGGCACAAGGAAGGCCGGGAAGTGGAAGTAGCCAGCCGAGAACCAGCGGCTGATCGTGCCATGATTGAAGCCGGTGGAATCGGCAATCTGTTGTTGGGTGATGCCAAGCTCTGTGGCTACCTGAAGACAGCTGGTTTTGAAGTCTTCGGCGAGGCGTTCAGTTTCGGTGTTGAAGGAATGCACGGGCGTTTCCTTTGTTGTGCAACCGGTGCGGGACAGGTTTGCTATCTTGCTTAGGCGGCCTTCTTCTCCATATCCTTGCGTTCGAGCCAATCCAGATGACGGATGATCCGGGCCAGAAGCTGAGACCGCTTGCCAGCGAGCGCGAGGCTGATCGCCGTCTCGCTGCGCCTGAGCTTCTTGGCGAGATACTGCTGGTCAAGGAATCGGAAGCCCGGAAGGCGCTTCATCATGATGATCCGGATGCGCACCTGCAGGCCGTCATCCACAGGTTGACTTTCCCCGGCTTTTGAGCTATTTTCGCTTGTCTTGGTGTCCATCGCTTTACCCCGTAAATCGGTTTTCGTGATGGGAGAGTATAATACATTTGAACATATTTGTCAAGAGAAATCTGTCCAAAAGAACATTATTAATCTTCCATGCCTAGCAACGCCCAAATAGCTAGCAGATTCAAGGAGTTTGGTCAGGCCAGATTTGGGACGGCATGGGGCTGGATGACAAGATATGCGGAGGCGTTAGAAATGGATCCTGGAGCGTTGCGGAATTATCTCGTGGGTGACCGCGTGCCAGGCAATAAGATGCAGGCCAAGCTCAGGGAATTAGGATGCGATTTGAAGTGGCTGATGACCGGAGAGAAGGAAGAAAAGCCGACACTCAGCGCGGACGATCAACAAATGCTGGAGCTGCTCAGGGATCGGGGGATCCGGACAGCAGCCGATTTGGATCAGTGCATCAGTGACCGCGAGAAGTTAAAGCGTGCACTTGGGCCTGTTGCTTATCAGACTTTCGTTGAAACGGCTGTTGCTGTAGGGGAGAAGCAGGCCCGGTTTCGGGGGAAACGAAAGAGGACATAAGGAGGCAACCATGAAGAAGCTCGGTAGAATTATTCCAATTTTATTCCTGGGGGTGACGAGTGGCTGTTCCTCTCCCGTGCCGTTTCTGATGAAACAGTACGAAGTCGGGAAGAGCGTTGAAGCATCTGTGGGTAATCCGATTGTGCGATGGGCCATCGGAGTGCGAAAGCCTGATCCGGCATCCCGCCAACAGGTTTATAAGAGCGGTTACAATGAGCCGATTTTGAAAGAAACAAAGATCGTCTTCCGGTCGATTGAGGATGTTAATCGTCCGACGGGGTATCTGAAGGAGCTGATCTACAAGGGGGTAGTTGAGGAGAAAATGCAGTGCGTTTACAGAGAGTTTGATATGGCGGAATTCACCTGGCTTGGCTCGCTGGTATTCCCAAAACCAGCGTTCTTTCTTGATGTCACCTACGACCTTAAACAATCAAAGATCATTGGATATGCGGACTTCAAGATCCGCATTGAATCTGCTGATGGACAAAGGGTCATCTATACCGTTCTTGAAGAGCCAAAGGCTATGGATGAAGCAGCTCTCCGTCAGCGGATGAAAGCGAACTAATTCCCCATGCTCCCCTCCAAACACCTTCAGGGCTTCGCCTTCGAGATCCGCATGTCCTACGTCGGCATGCATCTTTGCGGCCGGGAAACCGAGACCGAAGACACTGGCGTATTCGCTGTGCGGATGCTGAACTGCCCCGCTTGTGGGCTGCCGTTCCCTGCTACAAACGTCCGGATGTATGTCGAATTCTCCGGTTCAAAGCAACCAGAACTCATCAAAGAGCTTACCCTCGAAGAGTACGACAGGGAGCATCCCCCCAACTGACATGGGACTTGTCTGGAAGTACAAAAGAAAGCGTATCTGGTATCTCTCCTATGCGGCTCACCTGGGACGCCCGGCGAAGTCTCTCCGCACGGAGAACTCCCGGATTGCCGAGGTGATACGCGCGAAAGAAGAGAACGACCTGCTGCTGGGAAGCTATGGCATCAAGCCCGGACCCGTGAAGTCCGTCGCCTGGTCAGAGGCTGTCGGACTGTTCCTGCGCCACAAGCAGGCAGGCTCGATGCGCCCCGGGACTGTGAGGACCTACACCCTCGCGTTCAACGCCCTGGGGGGCTTCCTCGGCAGGGATTTGAGGCTCTCCAAGATCACTCCAGCTCTGCTCGAAGACTATGTCAGGTTCCGGCGCCAGAAGGGAGTCCAGGAGAAGTCGATCCGGAACGATCTTACAACGTTCTCGACACTGTTCGCCTGGGCTGTAAAGGAGGGCTATGCTGGGGGCAATCCGTGTGCGAAGGTGGCCAAACCAAAGGTAGAGAAGCGGCCGCCGGACAATCTCTCTGAGGATGACTACCGGGCACTGCACGCCGGAATCAAGGATCCATTCCTCCGCGAGATCATCGACTTCTACATCCTCACCGGCTGCCGGCGGGAAGAGGGCCTGCAGGTGCAGAGGGGTGATATCGACTTCAGCAGCCGGATCCTCAAAATCCGTCAGTTCAAACAATCGAATTACCGGGCGATCCCGATCAGTGATGAGCTGCGGGGCGTGCTGAAAAGGCTGATAAAACGGGCAGGAAATGACGGCAGGCTGATACCACTCACCGGGAGCGCACTCTACAACCGCTTCAAACGGGCCGTCGCAAAGACGGGCCTCAAACGCAACGTCCGGATCCACTCTCTCCGTCACACCTTCGGCACCTGGTTAGGCAGCCACGGGGCCGCACAGCGCAACCTGCAGGAGCTTATGGGACACTCCAGCTACGCTACCACCCTCAAGTATACTCACCCCGTCAGTGCGTCCATCCGGAGCGACATGAACCTCCTCCATCTCCCCCGTAAAAAGAAGAAACCCTGAAAGCCGCTTGCATATCACTTACAGCAAGCGAAAATCAGGGTTTTTATTAAGGAAAAGTAGTAGCGGGGGCAGGACTTGAACCTATGAAACGTGGTAGAATATGCTAGATTTTATGCAGAAACGCAAGTTCCGCTCGTCCATGAATCACACAAAACGCACATTCTGCCCCGGTTACTTACAAATCACTTACAGTCATTTGAGGGCAAAAAGGGCGATGAGAACGGCCACGAGCGCTGCGCCCACCGTGACGAGCCAGTCGATCTCGTAGACCGTCTCAGTCGTCTTCGTGTAGGCGATTCGAAACTTGCCGTCGTAATATGAGGTGGCCTTCGTGATCTTCTGTGTCGACCCATCCACGTCGATCTTGTGGACCTCGCGCAGGTAGAACGTGCCAAGCGAATCCTTTGCCTCGACGGTATCGGGGAATGTTGCGGAGAAGCTCTGACCGCGCCAGCGAGCGAGAGAATCGAGCCGGTCCCGGTGCTTGAGTTCGGCGATGAGACTATCCTCCCGGGCCCGACGGGAGGTATCGGCGACTAGGACCAGCTTCCCCTGGAGTGTGATAATCTTCGGCGGGACCACAACCGGCCGATCGAGCCAGCGCGTCACCGTGACGGTGCTCGACCTGGAGAAGACGCTGCGCCAGAGGTACGCTCCGGCAACGAGTGCGAGAAGAAGTGAGGCGATCAAAAAGAACAGCGTTGACGGTTTCATAGCAGAGCCCTCCAACGCGCCTCTAAGCGCATCTGTGTGCTAACCAGGGCTATTTTTTCAGCGTAGAGCCTCGGCTCGGGTAAGATTGAAGAACCGATACTCTGCCAGTTTGCTCCATACCTGTTGAGCCTGTCCCTGATCCTGCCTTCTCCGGTGTTGTAGCCAGCCGTTGCGCAGAGCTCCCCGAACTTCCGATCGATCATGAGAGCACGCCGAGCCTTGGGGTTGCGCGTCGTTGCGAGATATCGAGAGATGCCCTTCATATATCGGCACTCGGCTTTGATCGACCAGAGCGGATCGAAGAGCATCTGGACAGAATCAGCACCGTATCGCTTCGCCGTCTGCCAGATGAACTGAGCAAGGCCGCCGGCCCCTTTGCCCGTGAGAAGTGCCGTCAGGGTGTCGAGCTTCGCCTTCTTCCATCCGCCATAATCGGACACCGCTCGAGGATTGAAAGCGCTCTCACAATAAAGCTGCGCGAGCCGATCGAGAGCCCGGTTGTCCGTGATACCGTAAACGGAATCGACGCAGGCTCTGAGGTGAGCATCCCAGCGAAAAGCGAACCGGGCCTCAAAGCGTGATGGCAATACTGAGGAGAAGCAAGCCAGCAAAAACAGCAACGGCAAGCGGGTCATCTTTGATCCTGTTCTGAAGGCCAAGCTTTGGGAAGACGAACGTCATTATGAGCAACCAGCCAGCTACGAGGACGCCTATCCTGGGAATGGCTGTCATGACGACGTGGAGCGTATCCTGGAGCCAAACCGGGTCGGCAAAGATCACGAGCGCCAGGAGTGGAAGGATGAGGATTAGCAAGGGCAGCACATGCCTCTTGCTATCGTAAAGGAACCGCTGGAGCCGGGTATACTCCTTCGGCTGTTCAACGTCGAGATCTGTCATAAGCACCTCAGAAGATGAGAGCGCCGAGCACAACGCCGACGATCACCGCGACGCCCAGCCATATTAGGAATGAACCTGTTTTGATCGTAACGGTCTTTTCAAATGAGATGAACGGCATGGTGCCTCCGTGAGGGGCGGTTTATTTAGCAAGATGAATAGCTAGAGCGATGAGTGAGATGACTATACCGATTACCGAGATTACATAGGCAACATTGACGGACTTCTGCGATGCTTTGCCCTCGAGCGTTGCCCGCGAGAGCTTCAAGGCTTCTATGTCTTTGAGAACCGGGCCATGTGCCGAGTGAAATTCGTCCCTTGTGAAGAACCGGGATGCCTGATCTTTGAGGCTGTCCCTGAATTCATTCATCCCCTCAAGACGCTTCTCCATCTGCGTGTTGGCTACATCGACGGCACGCTCTATGGCCTGGAAACGCGCCTCGTTCAGCTTTTCGTGGCCCTTGATGATTGTTTCGATGAACTCTTTGAGGGCGACATGGGTATCTTCTGCCGGCATTGAGACTCCCTTCGTCCTAGTTCGCGGCGTGCTCTTCCACCAGCAGCTCAGCCTTCTGGAACTTCCGAAATAGAGCTATCCAATTCGATTGAGTTGGCAACTTCCCGCTCTTATTCAGACGCTCGAGGTCCGCCTTGATCAAAGGAACCTCAAGCTCAGTCAGATCGAATGCAATTGCTTCGTCCTTCGCCGGATTCAACTGCAGGTTTTCACCCTTTGAGGGGAAATTCTCGACAGCGAGATCCACAATTGTGTCAATCAGGCCGGCCGGTAGATCTTTGAGTTCGGAGATTTTTTCCCTGAAGGTTTCAACATCGGCGAAGACGGTCTTCAGTTCGACCCTTTCGACGTCGCCCTGCGTGAGTTTGAGTTTTTCACGGATGTCCTGAATCACAATGCCCGTCTCAATTTTAGCTTCGCCTGGAAGCCGATTCATGATGGTAAGCCGGTCGAAGACGGTTAACAGAATCCGACATTGACGCATACTCTTCCTCCTTCAATACAGTGAAAGTGCGGTTGGGTGGGCCCACGCTTAGGCGGGGAATTCGAAATCCGCTTCCTCTGAAAACTTACCTCCGGCATCCTTCCACGGCTGCACATCTGCATCCGCGACCTGCAGCGTGATCTCGCCCAGCACACCGGCGCTGGCGCCCCTGCCGACGATTGGCATTGTGGCTGCAGTGGTTGCACCTTCGGAGTCAAAAACGCGAATACGCACGTTGTGGTTTGTATCGGAAGGATTCTCCTTCGACACGCCAACGACATAGAGCTTCAGCTTAAGCATTGGAACCTCCTTTGATTAGGTTGCGATGAGTCCGTGAGTTCGACAAGCACCAAGCAAATCGTTCAGCCTGGCAATGACCGAGGGGGCGTCTGTAGCGTTGGCGATAGCGGCTTGTTGTGCTCCCACTACCTGGTGAGCCGTTCCGCGAGCTCCGCTCGTCATCGTGTAAATAACACCGGTAACGTAGAGATCGGAAGTCACATCATTCGGTGGACTTCCAACTACCACCTTGTTAAGCCCAGCGATTGATCCTTCCAGGATCAAGGGCCAGTTGCCGTATGAGCCAAAATCCTCGCCGTGAAATCCGTAGATCGTTTCCCCGTTAATTGTGTAGGGGCCAACTCCTGTTCCGAGAATGCCTCGCCCATTCTCGTCTATCGCCCAAGGCCTCCGATTATATTGGGAGCTTGTGTAGAACACCAAACAACCGCCGCCGTGTCCCGAGCTGGCATAAGCCTCATTGAGGAGCCTCCATGGAACCTCGTCATTGCGAGAGTTCGAAGTGTCCCAGGACTGACAGATTAGTTCGATGTAGGGCGAGTGTTGGACCTGAGATCCGGCCGTTGAGGCGGTGGGATTTTTAACTATCACACTCCGGACATACGATGCACCGGTCACCGTGAGCACCCCGGTGGTGGTTATTGCGCCGCTCGAGTTGAAGATTGTGCTTCCGCCGATCGTGCCACTAGTTATCGCTCCCCCCGAGACTTTCCCGGCTGTTGAGATCGTATCAAGAAAGCTGTCGGCAAAGGTGCCGCTTGTGATCTTCGAGGCTGGAAGGTTGCCGACGCGTGCAGCAGCTAAGGTCCCCGACCAGGTGACGGTGTGAGTTGTCCCGGCTGAAACTATCGTCACGTTAGTATCATTGACGAACGTCTGAGATGCTCCCGAGAGTCCGTTGAGCGAAGTGATGCCCGTTGCGACTCCGACCCAGGCTCCAGATGTTCGAATGTAGAGACTTGTGCCGGCTGCCCCGTCCCGCCGCATGTACAGACTTCCATTCGGTTCAGCCGCCCCAGGGACACCCGTTCCGCTCGAGAGAGTGCACGATGTTGCGAGGGTTTCTCCATTCAAGAGGCTCACGGCAATCTTCCCGGTCACGTAGAGATCGGAAACGATGCTCTCGGTTGGCCAACCAACCACAACGCGATTGAGTCCGGCAATATCAGCAGCAAGGATGATCGGCCAGTTGCCCGTTCCCGCTCCTCCTCCAGCCCCGAAGTCTTCGCCCGCGAAGCCGTAGATGTTATCACCTTCATAAGCTTTCGGCCCTGCACCGTAGCCAAGAATCATGCGGCCCTGTTCATCCACAGCGATCGGCCGGCGATGATACTGTGCGTTGACACGGAACACCAAGCAGCCACCGCCATGGCCTGGAGAAGCATAGCCTTCTGATCGGATGCGCCATGGCACGTCTTCAGATGAACCGGCACCATCGGTATTCCAAGCGTGGCACGTCAGTGTAAGCCATGGGCTGTGTTGCTGCTGGATGGCAGTGGCAGGTGTCGGATTGTAAACCGTAAAGCCATCAACGCCCATGTCATTTTGAACGGTGGCTAAAGCGTTGAACGTGATGGTTTGCGTTGAAGGTGTCGAATTGAACACACCATAAACCATGGCCTTCAGCCGGCCATCAGCTTCAGAAGCACGCGCTGCATTGTCGATAAAGAGCTTGCCCGCGCCGGTTTCATGGTAGCCAGCACGGAAACCGATGAACACGCCGGCATCTGTGGTGCAATTATAGCCGGCTTCCCTTCCGATGCCTACATTATAGTTTCCGTGCACATTGCTAAGAAGGGCATACATCCCGATCCCCGAATTGCTGGTGGCATCAGTCAGAGAAAAAAGCGCTTGGTGCCCGAAGCCAAGATTGTATGTGCCGCTGGTGATTGAAAACAAAGCCCCAGATCCTCCGCCGAAGTTTCCGCCACCTGTTGCGGTTGTCCTGCCTGCCTGATAACCGATGAAGGCATTTGTGCTTACGTTGTTAGGTGAAAGAGTTAGGATGCGTTCACCATCTTTATACTTTGCGATCCAGCCGCCTGTGGAGTCAGACAGCTGATCGATGAAATTGCTGGCGTCGCAAGCAAGCCGCAGCTGCGTGGAAGTGGATTGGACGTGCATTCCATCGATTGCTGCTATAGTATTTAATCCAATTCCTTTTCCGGCCAAATCGAACCAAAAACTATATGCTCCACCTGAAATGATACCGTGGCCCGTCGCTCCTGTGCCAGTGAATCCCATAAGATAGCGATCTGCGCCTGCTGTCGATCTTCCAATTCCGATATAAGCATCACCAGTTGGATTGATGAATTGTGCTCTACCAAGCGAAGCGTTTACATAGAAAGCAGCCGCTCCCGGCGCTAATCCTATCCCAGTCCTTGTTGAGAGCGTAATCGCGCCGGTCGAGTGAGTGATCGCTGCATTCCCATTGGCGAAGTTGATCACTCCACCGGAAGCAAGAAAAAGATCTGACCATTGATTGGATGTTGTCCCCAACGACGTCAGGTCGTTCGTGTTCGGAATCGGAGCGTCATAGTGATAGGTCTTCCCCGTCACATAGAGGTCCGTCGTGATTGCATTCTCCGGCCATCCGACCACGACCTTGTTCAGGCCGCCGATGTTCGCAGCGAGGATGATCGGCCATTGTCCAAAGTCTTCTCCGTTGAACCCGTAGTACGGCCCGGTGTCTTGATCGCTGAACGGTCCGCTTCCGTAAGCGAGGAGCATGCGTCCCTGCTCATCGATGGCGAACGGCCTCCGGATGTACTGCGACTCGACTTTGAAGACGAGGACTCCGCCCCCATGACCTGGCGAGGCGTATGCCTCATTCCTGATTCTCCAAGGAACCTCCGTGTCCATGCCTCCGCTCGTAGTCGTGTCCCAGGCGTGGCATGTGAGAAGAAGCCATGGCGAGGATTGTTGGATAAGTGCGGTAGAGTCTGTCGGGTTGATGATGCTGAGCGCATCCGTGTCCTTTGCGCGGCGGATCGGCAATTCACTCGTGAGAGCGATTTCAAGCGTCGAGCTGCTGCCGCGAATGTAGTCGTCGGACCCTTTGATGAACTCGAAATCATCCCCGCCGGCAACAATCCAGCCGATGGTGCCAGGCGTGCTAATATGTCCCGTTCCATCGAGCACGCCATCCCAAGAGTTGGAATGGAACTTGTTTACGGCGGCAATGATGGTGGTCGCCTGTTCCGTGAATCGCGCCAGCACATCTATAGTCACAGTCCCACCGCCGCCACCACCGCCAGCTCCTCCGCCTGCTCCGCCAGATTCATCGGAATAGCTTACTACGATATCCGCACCTTGCTGATCGTCTTTGATCTCCTGCCAGACTCCCTGGCATTCGGCTCGTTCAAGATCGAACACTCCACCGCGAAATATATATCGCTTTGCCCCAACCAGAAGTATCGACGTGGCACCGAATTCTCCCAGGATTGTCGCAGAGAGAACCAACGATGCAGATTGCTGCGCGCTCGCAACTTTTTTTACCTGCAGTTCCGATAAGGGTAGGTCGACGTATGAAGAGGAGTCCCGCTCCGTCCAGAGCACAGTATCCAGGGCCCCGCTCGCTATCGTTAGGCGGGATTGGGCGTCGATGACCGGTCCATCGCCGTGATGCACAATGCCCAAATCGTAACCGGCGGTTGAAAGTGAGTCGATCAGGATCGCCTTCGTCCGCACGGTGGAAGGAACCGGAATGGCTTGTGATTCGATCAACACATCGTCGACAAAGATGGAATCCACACAACCCGGAGTGACAGTAAAGCCAGGATCTTCATAGATCGTCGTGAAGAGCGCGGTGATCTTTGATGTTGTCAAAGGTGCCGGGAAGGAGAAACTGAATTCCGTCCAATCCTCGGTAGGCGCATATTCGTTCCAGTAAGGATTGCCGCCGTTGTCAAACCACTCGTACTGATCGCCATTCTTCCAGATTGCATAGATTCCGTACGTGAGCGCCCAATATGCTCTCTTGGTTGTGAGTGGATCTGGAGGATCTCGCAGTGTGTACTTCGCCTGGAATGAGAGACTCATCTCGGTATCATCACTATTACCCCTGATGATCGGGAATGGAGTCTCCTGCGTAAATCGCACGAGATCGTCGGGATCTACCGGCGAACCAGGGCTACCGAGACACTCGAGGCCTCGGACAGAATAATTGCCTGTGACGTGCTCTGTTCCCTTTTCGATGCTTCCAAGACCTGCAACTACGGTCCAGCCATCGGGTACAAGATCGCCGACTTCCCAGTACTCGAACGAACCATTGTTGAGATAGCTGTCCAGCTCTCCGTGATTATACCCGACGCTTACACTATCGACCGGCTTCTGAATCTCATCCGATCCTCCGGCCTCAATCCAGGCGTTTACCTGGTCCACCTCGAAGGACCGATCGACAATGACGGATGGAACGACGTAGGGCGTCCCGTCTGAATTGTATCTTCTCTCTATCAGGGCCGACTTGGCACACTCCGTCAGTTGTGTCAGGAACCATGCCCCATGCACCATCAGGAGCTGCAGGCTTTTTCTCTTGAGGATGTCAATGAGGACGTCATAGCACATCCAACTGGACTCGCTGGAACTATCCCAATAGATGCCCTGATCGATTTCCGCCTGGGCGAGTGGATCATCGTCCTGCGTGGAGAGCATTTGCGATTCGAACCACTCGTCCGTTGTAACGAACTGCAGCTCGTGACCGAGTTTGTTCAAGATCTTGACGATGATCTCGAGTTGAGTCTCGCGGCCGGTATATGGATTGCCCCCTCCGTCCTCGAATGGGATATCCCTCAGCCTGGCCAGGCCGTCTGTCGCAACAAGTGTGACGGGGTATGGATATGATGCCCTGGCTCGATTATGCGTATCGATGAGCAGTTTACCGCGCCATTTGAGCGAAGCTCCAATCCACAACTCGCAGCGCCACGCATCTTCCGATTCTCCGACCATTGCCTCCAGATCGGCTTCGACGCCTGAGTCTTGCACCATCAGATCACATTCAACGCGGGAAGCCAGAATTGAACTGGAGAAAACGTCCTCGTTCTCGCCCTCATAGATCAGCCGCAATCCGGATCGAGCGGCCCGGAGCTCTGTCGCAGCTCCGGCGAATCCATCCCGGAGTATCTTAAGAGTCCATTCGATGTTGAAGTAATCGATGGTAGTTGCGTAGTATTTTTCGCCGTAGGCCATTGTTTAGGCGTCGATCCGGTTGAGATTGCTGAGATATCCGTTGTAGACGAGATAGAGATCGCGGTTGCGGATCCGGCCGACGATCTCGATGCGATGTTTCTGAGGCTCCATCAGTGTTTGCAGTTTAGAGAACGGAGCGATTACCTCCGGATCTGACGCGGCATTGGGGTTGTCTCCCACCATCGCGAGCATAGGGCCGTAGGCGAGACCGCCGCCGGCGAGTCCCGGTATCAGCGAGGCAGCCTGTATAGTAGCTAATCCGGTTAGATATGCGGCCGTTCCCGCCAAAGCCGCACCTCCAAAAGTTGCAACCGACACAGCATAAGCCGCAGGGGCTGCCGATGCTGCTATGGCGGCCATGCTTGCTACGGTCGCAGCAGTTGCTGCCGCCGTAGCGAGTTGACCTATCACGGCGTTCTGAAGAAGCTGCGCGCCGATGTTAACCAGAGATGAAATCACAGTGTTCTGCATCGCGATCCAGATCGCATCCCAGGTATCTTTGGCCTGACGATGGACCATAAGCATCTCGTCAAACGCAGCAACAACCCCGAATTTCAAACCGTCGAGCAGGCTCATCTCAAACTCATGCGATTGCTTCCATATCTTCATCTCTTCCTGCTTGTTGCGAATCAACGCATCGACGGCAAGCCTGCCCGTTGTGATGCTCTTGAGGGCGAGAGTCTCAGCAGAATCTCCTGTGATCGTTTCGCCTCCGAAGGGCTTTTTGGGTATCGGGTTCTGCCAAGTGAAGATATCGCCGACAGGTTCCGGATTGCGCATGTTGTCCTGAATCTCCAGCTGCATTCGGCGGACAATCTCGTCGTTGATCATCTGCTCGAACGCTAGGCGGGCTTCCAGTGGAACGTTATCACCTCGCGCATTGTCTCGAATTTCCTCTCGACGCTTTCTCTCTTCCATCAAAGCCTTCACCAAGTCCCACTCCGTGTTCACCCTCGACTTGATGATCGCCTCTGATCCCTCGAGCTTCTTCTTGTCTTCATCGCTGGCGGTTGCCAGGAGTGTAGCTATACCGGCAAGATCCTGCTCAAACATGGCGATCGTGCGCAATCGGAGATCAAGCTCGCTCTGGATTCGTTTGTCACTCAAGCCTTTTGTTCGGGCCGCCCTGTTCGCGAGCACCGCATCGGTGTTTCTCAGCGCGGCATTAAGAGCTAACGTCTCGCGCGTGAGATCGGCCGTTTCCTTCTTTGCCGATCCAAGGAAGGTTAGAACGGCCGCCCCGACTCCGACGATGAGCTTGAACGCGGTTGCGACGCCTCCTGTTGAGATCCCGAGAGCTGCCATGGCGAAGTCGGCCGCCTGAAATGTCGAATATCCGGAAACGAGGACGGAATTGAGGCGCTGCATTTCCTTTGAGTTGCTCCCGGTTGCGTTCGACAGCGCAAGCATCGAGAACGTAATAGCACCGATTATGCCGGCGCCCTCGCGGAAGAGGTAATTCTGCTGCCGGCTCTCCGCTCGTTGTGTCCGGATGAAACCCGAAAGATCATCGGTTGTTTTCCCGGCCTGGCCCATGGCGCGCGTGTACCCGCCTGTCGCCTGCTGGCCGGCCGCGCCGATCGATGTTCCGAGCTGCCGGATCTCCTGACGGAGCTCGCCGATGGCCTTTTCAAAGGGCGACAGATCTGCACCAATGCCTACTTCCAGAATAGGCTGACTCATATTAGTTGGCCCATTTCTTCTTCAACTGTTCAAACCGCTCTTTGGACATAACCCCTGAGCTCTCCGCTTCATCGCTGGGCAGCCGAATAAATTCCGACTCTCGCATCTTCCGCCTCAGCTGCTTGCCGCTCATGTTGGCGATCATGGCGCCGAGCCAACGTACCCGGCGCCACTCCTCTTCGACTGCCTTCCGGTGATGCTTGACGAGCAGATTGAAATCGGTGACGCTCAGGTCCCAGAACTCGGCTGGGGAGAGTCCGAGCTCTCCGAAGGCGATTGCTCTGACATCAGACCAGCTGAGAGTTTTGCGAGGCTTTTTTTTTCCTCTTCACTCATCCCGATCATCGATGCGTCACTGATTGCCTTGGTGAAGAGGTCCCGAAACTCCCGAACCCTGCGGAAGCCATCGGTATCGAGCCACGCGCCGATATCCTCACGCGTGAAATCAACCGGCGCCTTCATCACCCGGCAGCCCTCCTGCAGACCGATATCGATCATGGCGGTCTGAAACGATGCTGTCAGAGCTGCGCGGGATATCTCCATGGGGTTGAGCGCGTTGACCCCGGTCCGCTCTTCCAGAAGCGCCAGCGTGTTCCAGCCATACTTCACCGGCCGCTTCTTGCCGCCGATCTCGATCTCTTTGAAACCAGTCATCTCGTTCAAGGATCACCTCTAGATGGTTGAGTGTGTTGGTTCGCCGGAGCCTTCGAAGGTCGCATTGAACGTGACCTTGTCTTCCATCGGGGCACCCTTCTTGAGGGATGTGATGATGACCAGACCCTCCTGATAGTACTCGCCGGAGATCTCCGTCGAGATCCGGACCGTGAGAGGCTGTTTGAGCTTCATCGCTGTGAGCAGGTCGTTGTAGCCAAAGGTTGCTGACTCATCGAACACGCCGTCAGCCGAGAAGCCGAAGGAATTCAGGCCGGCAAGGATCTCTTTCCAGCCAGCGGAGTCCTTCGTTGTGACGTCGATCGTCTCGCCGTTGACGTTGAAGTCGTTCGAGGTCAGCCCAGCGATCGCCGTCGGCGTGCTTGAGATATCGATGTAAAGCAACATCTCTGTTCCGTTTCTGGCACCCATTGCAGTATCCTTTCTAGTTAAGTGTGGTTACAACTCTTCGACGTGGTGACGAAACCTCAGCACACGCCGCACTACATTCTTCGGTTCTGTCCTCTGCTCCTCGATCGTCGCGGCCGTCTCAAGTTTCGTTGTGATGATGTGGAACTCGCTCGCACAATCGATCCTGTTATTCCGGTCGTCGATCACCTGTGAGATCAGGCTCCCCATGGCCTCGGCGTCCTTCTTCCCGCCGGCATCACCGGTATATCCAGCGTTCGCGCTCAGTTGCACGATCGCAATCTGGCCGCGCGTGGTCTTCGTCGAGGCATCCTGCGTTGTCACCGATTCGATCAGGATAAATGGCAATGCAGCTGTGCCAGGCGGACGATCGTACACATCCCACAGCCCCGAGGCATTGTGCAGACGCGTGTAATAGGCTTGATGAACTGCGAGAGCAGAATCCCTCATTTGACCCCCAGTATCTTCTTGATGTTGGCGACGAAATTCTGACTCTCTTTCACCCAGGCATTGAAGATGAAGTGCTGGGCGGGAATGTTGACCTGGCGAATCCCTTTGCCTTTGAATTGCAAAGCAAATGCTTCCCAGCCCTCCGGCACGTCGACCAGGGCGCCGGTCCCGAACTCTTGGTACGGGCCGTACGGAACGTCACACCACACACGGCCGCCGTAACCGCCTGCTCCAATCTGTGAGAAGATCCGGGCCCGCAAGATGCCGCCGAATTTTCCCTTGCCTCCGACCGGAGCATTGCGTTTGGCCTCGCTTTCGATTATGAGCGTCGACGTGGCCACTTCCTCTTTGATTGCCTCGCGCTGAATGGCGGTCGCTGCGTTGATCTGTGAGATGACGTTTGCGATCTGCGCGTTGCTCACCGAGAACGATATGTAGTTTCCTGTTGGCATTAGGCTGTGGGTTGGATCTCCGAACATACTGCCACAACGATCTCGCCGTAGTCGAGAATCCCGGCGATCTTGTAGATGTGCGTGCCATAAACGAACCGAAGCAACCGAGAGACGGCCCCCGTTGCCGAGAGCTTGAGCGTCAGGTCCCCCGGGTCACGCATCACCACCTTTGTATCTACCACCGAGCCAACGAGCGCAGCCTGCTGAACCTCATAGAGACTCATCGGCAATATATTCGTCCAGAAGGGCCCGATGTCATCCCAGTGCTGGGTGGTCCCGCCGGCGCCGTCGGGAGTGAGGATCTGCTCCTGGAGCACGGCCCGGCACCGGAAGTCTGATGCACGCATGCGATGTTTGAAGGGAGGCAGCCGGCGTATTTCAATCCCGCTTGACATGGTATCACCTGTAACTCGTTAAGCCACTCAGCAGCTGCGCGGCCGTTGGCGTCATCAGCCCCGTGAGCTCGGCGCCGTCGGCCGTCTTCACCTGGCCGCGGTTATCATAGGCCACGAGTACCATTTCGAGAATTGCCCGGCCGATGCGTTCGTCGACGTGCTGCTCATCGTCTCCCTCGCCAGCCTGAAACTCTACCCGGAATGGATACTCGAGATATGTTGAGGTCGAGAACTTCCGCGACGTGTCGATCCGGAAGCACCTGAGGCCCGTCAACCGATAACCGGATGAGCTGACGGTATTCCAGTTGGTCCCGTCGAACGATTCCACACTCACGATCGACTGATGAGGCGGTCGGGGCAGGATCACGTAGTCGTGCATTCTCTCCCACTGGGCCATGATCGTCTGCGTGATGAACGCCCGGTTTGCGACACGCTCGGCTTCCTTCCTGCAGGCGATGATCAGCTTCTCGAGCTGCGCATCATCGTCCGTGCCGTCGATTCTGCAAAAGGTTTTCGCCTCCTCGAGCGTGACCGGTTCAACCAAGGGCTGCGTGATGACCTTCAGCTCGAGGCCCTCGGCTTCACGCTCAGTCTGGCGCCGTGTCTGATAGAGACTCTTCATTTTTGCCCCCTGCCTCCCGCGACCTTTGTGCGCCTTCCTTCTCCCGCTCCCGGCTTCGTCCGGGGCGCCAGTTCGGCTTTGCCGTCCCGGATGTGCAGACGCGCAACATTATCGTCGACCGTATAGAAGCCGCCGCGCAGGACCATGACGCCGTCGATGTAGATATCTTTTTTCGCTCTGAGCCTTGTCATACCAGTACCGCCCTGCCTTTCCGGATGAGAATGTCTGCATCTCGTCTTGTCTTCAGCATTGTATCGCCCGGCATAATTGTCTCGGCTCCATGCCGCTGCGCCATCGTTGCCCGGAGTTTGACGATGTCTAAGTGTTTTACCGCGTGGATCTCCAGCAACTGCTCGTTGATCTCCTTGGATCGGCCGACGATCTGCGCCATGGCGCCGTCCATCGAAAGCGGGACTGTAGTCGAAGCGAGCAATGCTTTCATATAGGCTTTCGATGTCACCTGATCGTGGCCCGCTTGACCCCCGAGGATTCGGCCGGCGGTCTCGTTGTATCCTGGATAATACCCGTCCTCGTAAAACGAGAAGCCCGTCAGGTACAGCGACTTGATCGGCATCGAGAGCAGATGCGTCACGGCAATAACCCCCGCGTTCGGAGTTTTGCGGACCCGGAGCTTGACCTGCTGAATCAGCGAGAACGGGACACACTCGAAGGGCACCCGCCCCCGGTTGATCCGTTTGAACTGAGGCACCCGGGGCTCACCCTCGTGGCGCGTGCTCACAATGAACCCCACTTTCCCGACACAGGGCTTGAATACCTGCTCGCTCGCTGCCATCCCGACCATAAGGAGATGATAGAGAATGTCCGTCCGCTCGCCGATGTCCTCAACCATGCCTGGCGGGACCGGGAAGCCGCGGTTGATCCGGGCAACCAGGTCGCAGCTCTCGATCCTTGCGCGCTGACGCGACCCCAACAGATATGCAGCTGGGGCGATGATCGCAACCGACTTGCCTGTGACGAGTTCAGTAAAGGTCATGCGTATTTCTTCCAGAGTCTATCCAGTTCTTGATAGCCTGCTTCCGGCGGTGACTGCCAAGGTTTACGTCCGACGAAGTGGATCATGCGCTTATTGTTGCCGACAGCACTCCATATTTGCGGATGATGCCGTTGCACTCGCTTGAGCATCTCGAATTCTATTCCGACGAGATGGACCTCGTCCGGGTGATTGAGCGAGAAGTATTCATTCAAGACTTGCTGGTCGCCAAAAGAAATATCGGCCATCGAAGCAGCATGAGCTTGAAGCTTCTCGAAGAGATCGCTCGAAGATTCAAAGGCGAAGATGCCCGAAGAGAACATCGGGCGACCATTGATCGATGCCGGGAGCGAGATGCCGAAGACAACCGGAGCAGTGAGATGAGTCCATCGCTCTGCTTCTTTGAGCGATCCGATGCAGATCATGTCTGAATCGATATAGAGCCGGACGCCATCAGCCGGGAGATTGAAGATCGCGAGCTTCTGCAATGCCAAGCGCCATGATTGCTTCTTGATCGATTGTCCGCTTCCGAGATGCACTTCACCGACGCTTGATCGATCGATGAAGACTGCATCCGGCTTCAGTTTCAAGATCGATGATCGAGATGCTTCGGATATCATGCCATCGGTCATGATCAAGAACTCAAAAGCGTCGAGCTTCGCATTCGCCAATAATGAAGCGAGCAGCGCACGAGAGCCGATGAGATAATCTTCCGTTGCGAAGGTGATCAACTTCATTCTGCGCCTTTGATGAAGAACCAACTCGGCGTCGATTTGTCTGTCGTGACGTTGATGACGACCTTCCGGCCTTTGATGAATTCATCGACGGCTTGCTTGACACCGTAGATCGTAGCCCGACGACCGCCGTTGAAATAATCATGCCCGGAGAAGAGACCGCCGATCTTGAGCTTCGGCCACCAAGCCCGAAGATCAGCGAGCACGCCTTCGTATGAATGATTCGCGTCGATGTAGATGAAATCGAGCGAGCCATCAGCGAAGCGAGCAGCAGCTTCCGGGCTTCGCTCTCGGATGATCTCCGATCGAGCACCGAATCGGGCAAGCAACTTCTGGCATTCCATCATGACGTGATTCCAGTCATCGAGCGAGTATTCAGTCGAGCGCTTGACGGGCTTGTTTGTCATGAAGAGCGAATCGTCGTAGTCTGGAAGATCAGCCCATGCATCGATGCTGAAGAGCTTGCGGCCTTTCCATGTAGCAAGAAGGACCTCAGAGAAATAGCCGCCGAAAACACCAACCTCGACGCCATCGCCGAGGAGTGAATGAGCGTTCAGAAACTGTGGAATCTCATTGCGTGATTGCATAGTGCGGATCCGAGAGTATTGAGTTTGCCAGTTTCCAATCGGCCGGTTCGTCCAACTCGATCAGAGACTCAAAGCCCATTTCATAACCGACCACAACGCCGCTCAAGATGTCGCCCGTCATCCGGAAGGCCGAACTCCGGAAGATGTAGAAGGCCCCGTTCTCGACGAAGAGGCCCCTTACATTCGCCAGGCCGACCCGACGCAAGGTATCCCGGTTTTCCGGTTCGATCATGACATGGCCGAGCTTCGCATAGAAATACCGTTTCATCAGAACACCCGAGACGACCGAGTCTGCTTTCTGCTCCTCCATCTGTGCGAGAGCCTTCTTCAGGTGGTAGGCCTTCGTGAAGGGGTTTGTTGCCTGGAGGAGCACGACGATATCGCAATCGACGTGCTGCAGGAACTCCCCGATCAAGGATTCCGTCCTCGCCGTGTCTGTCGCACTTTTCTCCGATCGAGGGAAGTATCGGAAGTGTTTCTCTTTCCCCTCGAGCGCTGTCTTCACCTCCGGGTCGTTCGTTGCGACATAGACCGTCTCAATCTCCATCGTCCCGAGTGCAGCGTTCAAGACTCGCAGTGCCGGCGAGAAGCCGCCGATCGGGGTGACGTGCTTGCCGGGGATTCGCTTGCTACCGGCACGCATGGGGATGAGGGCGACGATCTTCATGACTTCTGCTTGTAGTCATCGCATTCGTGCGATGAGCCTGATTCCTTTTTGCCGATACTGATGATCTTCAAATTGCAGCACGCCATTCCCGCCCATCCGAGATGATGGTCGCAGTCAGTCGCAAAGCATTTCAGCTTTACGATAGGCTCGATCTCGTATGTGATTGTCAAATTTTCTGGCGAAGGCATATCACTCTCCTTTGAACTTCTTTCGATTCTCGATCTCGCAGTCCACAAGTCCGGACTCAGGCTTGTACTCCATCGCCTCTGCTGCGTCGGCGAGGTACTTGACCACTTTTCGCATTCCATCAGGCTCAAGACTTGCCGCGTGATCCGTTCCCTTCTGCGTCCGGTCCAGGGTGAAGTGCCGCTCGATATACTGTGCCCCGAGAGCAAAGGCAACCAGGTCGAGAGCGACGCCCTGGTGATGGCCTGAATAACCGATCGGGCAGTCCGTCATCGTCCGCAACTGCTGCAGCTCGAGTAGGCAAGCCTGATCTGATTTGATCGGATAGCCTGTCGTGGTGTGATAGAAGACTGTCTCACTTCCAAACAGCATCTCAAATTCAGTTACCACCATCGCCCGCTCGTGCCTGGCCAACATTCCGAGAGATACATGCAATGGCACATTGATCTTGCCACAGAGCGCTCTCCACATATCTTCCCGTTGATTGACCGCACTCCCGAACTTGATGTATGACGGGCTGAGTGATAGAATCTCATTCACACTCTTGACATCGAACACGCTGCAGCCGTAGTCGACCCCGAATGATGCACAGAGGTCCTGCAGCTCGGCGTGCTGCTCGATCGTGAACTCGAGCGCCTTCCGGTGTCCGTAGTATTCCGGATTGCCACGGTATTGCTCGATGTCACGCTTCTGGAATTTCACAGCATTGACCCCGCAGAAGTCCGCGGCGATTCGGATCATTCGCTTCGCCGTTTCCAGGTCTCCTTGATGATTACATCCTACTTCACATATCACATAGGGTTTCTTCATAGGATCATGTTTCCACACTCAACAACGAATTGCTTGATCACAACATCCGGACGAGTAACCGCGGTCCCAATGCAAATTGAGTGTGCGCCCAACCGTATCGCTTCCCGAAGATCGGATGCTGTCCTATAGCGCCCCTCTGCAATGACCGGGGATGACAGCGTCTCGGAGAGTTCTTTGAGCGCCTTGAAGTCCGGATCCTCTGAGAGGCGTCCCTGAGTTTGTTCTGTGTACCCGTAGAGCGTTGTCGCTATCGCAGCAACTCCGAGATCCTGCGCAACCTTCGAGGTCTCGATGGAATCCGCCTCGTAGATCAGCCTGGACCTGCCGTGGCCGTGATAGTCTCCGATCGCAGCGAGCGACTCGGTTGCCACGTAGTCGGCCCCGACAGAGAAGATCAGATCGCTCAGGCTTTTCTTTGGTGTGATGAGATGCCGGACCGCCTGGCTTCCGCCTTCCTTGATAATACCAATGACAGGTATCTCGATGCGGGTCTTTACGGCTTCGATGCGGCCGATACCTTCGATCTTGACCGCCACGGCGCCAGCATCCTCGGCCATGATTGCAAAATCGCAGACGCTGGGGATTGAGTCGAAGGCTGACCCGGGGGTTGGTTGAATCGAGATGATAATACCGCGCTTGAACATTCATCCTCCTTGTCTTCTAAGGGGATTGGGGGCGACCGCCTGTCAGCCGCCCCCAACGAATGACCTATCCGTTCCCCTTACAAATTAGCTTGACGCCTGCAGCCCGCCGTAGACAAATGCCAGCGGCCGGAAAATCGGAAGCATGATGCGCTCTTCTGCGCGAATCGCGACCATGTTCTGGATGAAGAACTTGTCGTGTGATTCCGAGACTGCGACGTTCGCCTCTTCCCGATCATACAGCGTCGCACCCAGACCGTAGGCACCACAGAGGGCGTTGCCCTGGAGCATGGACTCAGACTGCACAACGGGCAGCCCCCAGATGCGGCTTCCAAGCACTGCGTTGGGGTCGCCGATCAGATAGCGCAGATTGCCATCTTTCTCAAGCTCGACCTCCATCCAGTCCATTCCGTTGACCACAAACCCCGTCGCCGGGAACCGGGCCTGCATTACCTGGCCGATCATCCGGCGCAGTCCATCGATACGGGTCTCGCCGGCAACTGGCGTAAAGACACCGGCAAGGAGCGTGATACCCTCGAGGTTCGGAGCAACACCCGAGCCGTAGAGGATCTGAAGCTCTTCCTCGAGCAACACCGAATACAGCAGCTGTGTGTCGATGAAGTTCCGGAGCAGTGGTGCGTCGGCAAGGATCTGCTTCGACGCCGGCAGCCAGGTCGCAATCGTCGAGGCAACAGCCTGTGCCTCTTCGAACTTCAGATCCGCCTTCGGCTTCTCGCTTCCCTCCGAGACAACACCGGCGTTTCCGGTCAACTGTCCGGATGATCCCGAATCGGAGCCGAAGAACGTCGACCGGACATACTGGAGGAGAGGCGTCGAGATCGGCGTCACTCCGAGCAGATCACGGATACGAAGCTGTTGGTTCGGAACGGGCTGGATGATACCGGGCACACGGAACGGAACAACAAGATCGCCGGCGCTTCCAGTTGTGCCGAGTACGTCTTTCCGGCCGAACGACTTCAGCGGAAAGCTGAGGCGCACTCCGGTCGGAACGTTCTTACCTTGCAGAGCAACGATCGACTCGTGTTTGGCGATAATACTTCCCGCCGTCTCAACAGGTCCAACACCCATAAGCTGACCCGCTTTGATCTTGATCTCGAGCTCGTCGACTCGTTTTGCGAATTCCTTCTTCTGGGCTTCGCGTGCTTCGTCTGCGAGTTTGCCGAAGTCCTTCAGGCGGTCTTCGATTTCCCTTTTCAGATCGGCAGTCGTGATACCTTTTTTCTGTGCCTCTTCGATTTCAGTCAGCTTGACAGAGATATCCGACCATGCCTTCTTCTGCTTTTCCAGCAGTGTCTTGATCTCTGTTTCGTCAATGACCTCGAACGCAAACGGCACAGGGACCCTCCGCACCCAGGTCTTGATGAGAGACCAGACGAAATGGAACTTCGAGGTGAGTGTGGTGTGAATCCAGAACAGCTTCATCGTCTTCGGAAGCTGGTACTCGTGGAACGCTGCGCCCGCCATTGGAACGAAGGCGAGCAGCATGATGAGCAGCAAGATGTACTTCATGACGATACCCCTTTCTGTTTGGTGAATGACTCCATATCGCTTAGTTGCTTGCGAAGCGCTGAAGCGATCTCTGACCGCGTGGCCTTCGATGCGGCGGCGAGTGCAATTGCTTGCGAGTCGTCCGCATTCAGGCTCTGAACGAAATCCTTCATGCTCTGTTGAAATTGTCTGATCCAGATCTCCATCTGCATCGCCGTGTCATCCGTTACCGCGTCGGTGAGCGCCCTGTTGATGCTGTCGATCTGATCAAATGCTTTTGTCCAATCCTGCACAGACTTGAATCCGAGGAACGGCGTCTGATCGTTCGCTCCCCAGGTGACGGCCGAACCGTCCCAGAGTCTGAGCTCGAGCAACCTGGTCGGTTTGTCTTGTGTGCGCTCCTGCTTGACCACATCATAGCCGATACTGTGCTCGTTGATCACCTGATCCTGATAGAGGATCATGGTGTCTTTGCCGTAGCTCGTCTGGCTGATCGTCGATTCGAAATACAGCCCGAACTTGTCTTCCTTCAGCACTGAGGGGCGGCCGAGGAGAAGATCCGGCCGATGCTGGCGAAGAAACGCAACGCGCTTGGAACCGCCGGGCCCCCGCTCCCTGATCGTGCGCCGGAATGCCCCGGGCACCACGATCTCATTGTCGGAGTCGACGTTGTCGAAGGCCGAGAAGTAGCCGGTGATGATCCCGTTCTTTGTGTCGACGTCTTTGACCATGGACTTCAATTCGCAATGCTGATGCGTCGCCATGCCCTTTCGCCGGTAGAGATCGCCCAGTTGCTCGAAACGAGATTGATTCTTCATTGCTCAACCCTTCCTCAAATAACCGATCGTACAACGACAATTGATGATGTTCCCTGCGCTCCCTGTCGGATCCCCGGGGAACTGAAGCTGCTCGACTCCGGAGGGGCGCATCGGCACGTCAAACACTCCGTCCAGCTCCGCTCCCTTCGAGTCCATGTGAAAGTGGTCGAACTCGTCTGTCGGCTTGAGGCCCCGTGTCGCATTGTCCCGGGTCGAGATCCACTGCTTCTTCACGTTCGCACCCGAGGTCTTCGCCCCCATGAGCGATCCCCAGTTGGAGGCCGTGACAGTCTCGGTGTGAGCGATCACCATTGCCCGACCCATGGAGATCTGATCAAGCATCACGTTCGTCCTGATCGCATTCGCAATCTCTATCAGGCTCTTGCCCTGGTTCTCATCGATGACCGTCATGATGCGCCGTTTCGTGACGTCGTTGATTCCGACGATCTTGCTCTCTGTCTCCGGCGATGTCAGATATTCATTCACGAGCCTGTGCCACTGTGACTCCTGTGCCGGCGTTGCCTTGATCGATGCGAGGACCTTGCTGGCGAAGACCGGAGCGATCATCATATACAGCCGGTGATAGACCGCGGTGATGACCGGCTTTGATTTGTCGATTGCTTCTCCGACCGCCTGAGATGCAACATCCGGAGCAACAGCTTTCTCGATCGCATCGGCAGCAAGCTTCGCCTGCGTCCGGAGAGCTTTGCCGATCTTCACCTTCGCCCAGTAGATGTAGCGCTGGCGCTCGGCCTGTGTGCCGAGCCAGAGCATCCGCTTCTGTTCCTCAGATCTGTTTTCGATCGGCGTCCAGATCAAAGCCTGACTCCCGCTTTCTTGAGATATTCGATCGCTAGGGCGAGCTGCTCTTGCGGAGTGCTGCCCTGAGTCCCCGCGAGCAGGTCGCCCGGCCCGAAGATTTGTGCCCCGAGCGGAATGAATCTGACCTCACCCTCGTCTCCGATCTCAGGCTCTCCGATCTTCTTCAGCGCCTGGTTGATCGTGTAGAGTCCGCCGTCGAGTCCCTTCACAGCCCGGTCCATCACAGCCGTCCGCTCTTCCTGCAGGATCTCGATGCCGTTGATGTCGAAGTCCATCCAGATCGTATCCGGCTTCAGCTCCCATTGCGGCACGAGCCACTGATTAAGTCCGTCCCTCAATGCCGCCATCTCGGGGATGATCTTGCCGAAATAGAAATACCGGATCGCTTCGGGCATGCTGTTGTAGGTTTTATGCTCCGAGTCACCGAGCAGCTCCGGAGGCATTTCGAAACCCATGGCGATCTGCTGCGCCGAGATCTTGAAGCCATTGATCCAGTCGACGTCTTTCGGGTTGTAGGCGATATCCTGCCACTTGATATCCGATCCGACGATGACTGGAAGGCCCCGGTTCTCGCCCCCCTGGTCCTCAATGAACTGTTCACGAATCTGCTGTCGCTTGTCCTTGTCGGTTGACTTCAGACCCAGGATGCTGAGGATGCCCGGGATCCGGAAAAGATTCTGCACGAGCGTCGTATTCGTCTCGGTGAACGAGTTGGTCATCGTCACTTGTTTTAGCAGCACCTCGATCGGCGAGAGTCCGATGCGCGTGCCCGTAAGCCGTGGATCGAAGTATCTGAGGTGCAGCACGTCTTCCTTCGGGACCGGCTTGTTGTGGAATTCGTAGCCGTCGATCGGCGCCGGGTACGGCCCCGCCTTTACTTTCACCACCGAGGGCGACATGGGGAAGATCGATTTGATCTTGCCCTTCTCTTCACCCGTGTCGAGACGGCCGCCCCAGATGAACGCGTTGCCCATGATATGCTTGAAGGCAATCACACTCTCCACGAACTCACTCCAATTCTGCAGGTAGTTCGGCTTGTAAAACAGGTCGTTGAGTGGATGTGTGTCGTTGGCTTCGAGTGCCTCATCCTTCAGGCGGCGACCTTCTTCAGACGCTCTTGATTTCCCGTCGAGCGATTTGAACCGGGCGAGCGCTTTCCCATTCGTGATGTTGTAGATCCGCCAGGGGATGGCCGCGCACTTTGTCGTGATCTGCCTGATCGCCGAGAATACGTAGACATTCTCAGCGTAGCCCTTCTCAGCAAACGACTCCGGGTCGCTGTGCATCCAGACAGTATGAAACGTCGGATAGTTGGAGAAGAACGTGAACCGATTCGAAAACGGAATCAGCTCTTTCACTCGTTGCCAGATGCTGCGTGGTTTTTGCATGGTCATCATCCCTTACAGTCGACCGACAAAGATATCTTTTGCCGTTGCCATCCATCCGCGCCGGACAAGATTCCAATACATCACGGCGTCACCCTTGTTCGGGGACCGGCCGAGCCGCTTCTTAATTGCTTCCTTCGCCTCGATGCAGATTTTACCCGAACGGGTTTCCCACGTCGGCGTGCAGAGGTCGTTAAAAAGTTCCTTGTCGTACGGCAGCACGAGGTGAGAGTCGGGCCGTTCGAGATCACGAGCGAGGATCCACCACCCCTGAGAGCGGAGGCAGTTGAAGATCTCGTGCATCTTCTGCTCGGTGTCGGGAAGTTCGATCTGTCCGCCTCCGGACTGGATGTTGACGATCTCTTCGCCAAGCTCATACATCTTGTTCACCGTCGAAGCCCCTACCCCCACGCCATCGATGCCGACATAGCCGGCGTCGATCTTCTTCAGCTGCATCCGGGAGTAGACTTGGCTGGTTGCCAGGAGGTCCGCACGCGGGCAGGGGAAGGCGTCAACCACTTCCAAACAACTACCCACTCCTTCGGCGATAGCAGCGTCATCACCGGCTTCTGAGTTTGCCACGTCAACGCCGAGGGCGCGCTCGCCTTTCAACGCCTGATCCGGATGACGCCGTGATGCTCGTTCGCACCACTCCCACTTGATCAGCGAGTGCGCGCCTTGCGCCGGCGAGATGCCTTTGGCCCGGGAGAGATACAGCGGATGATTCTCGTTCTTGTTGTAGCCGTCGAGCAGCGTCTTCAAACCGATCTCCGTCTGCGCGCCGGGGATGAAATTGGGATCCTTGAGCACGACATTCGGATGATCGAAGCCGGAGATCCGGATCGACTTCACCCGGTCCATCCTGCAGAATTCATGGAGCGTGTCGCCTTGATGATCGGGATTGCCGAAGGCAACGATGATATTGTGGGGTGCGCTCATTCGGTCTTTGATTGCGGTCATGACAGCTTCGGCGACGCCAGGTGTCTCTTCGAAGATGATGAGGAGGTGTTCGCCGTGGATGCCCTGAGCTTTCGTCGCGCTGGTTTGAATCTCTGACGCTTTGACGCCGGCGGTGAACTGTGAAGCCTCCCACACTTCCGGCCGTGGATCGAGCCGGAGTTCCTTCGACATCATCTCGCCCTTGCCGAAGGCCGGGAATTTCAGATTGAGCTCGCGCCAGATCCCTTTCGCAAGCTGGTCTTCTTTCGGCGCGATCGTGATGACCCTCGACTGAAAGAAATTCTCAAGGAACCAGAAGATCAGAGCTGCACCGACGAACGTCTTGCCGACACCGACCGCCGACTCAACGCCGACCCAGTGTGACTCGGCGACGTATTCGAGGATCTTCGCCAGGGGATCGACATCGCCGTCCCATTTGTGTGTTGCATACTGCGGGAGGGTGCTCCACTGAATGGTCTCGCGTCTGATCCTCAAACGATCGACAATGTAATCGATCGGGTGCGTCTGGTAGTAGGTGACTCGTTCACGTTCGGCCGCTTCACGCATCTGGCGATCGAGGTGAGCTGTTTCATTCTCGATCCGTCTCCGCAATTCAAGCTCGGCCGCCGCGCGTACGCGCAGGGTGTCACTTATCTGAATTCTGCTGGAGGACAATACCCGGGTCCTCGCCTGCTCGTATCCGTTCAAGTTGTTCCTTTGAGCATTGGGTAGGATCAAACACTCCGACGAAGCCGCTGTGCTTCATCTGATCGACAAACAAACCTTTGAGCTTTGCGATGCTGTCTTCGATGTCGAGCGCGACTTTGAGCTGTCCCTTTGCCAGAGCTTTCCGGGCCAGACGTTCCCGGCGGGCGATATGCTTCTTGAGTTCTTTGAGGCGGTCCGGTTCATACTCTTCCTCGATCTCTCTTGTCGCTCTGGCGATGTATCGATCGACGATGCGCGGCCTTACTCCATACACTTTCGCACAGTACTGCACGATGAGGTAGCGAGTGTTCCAGGTGAGAAGCAGCTCCTTGACCTTCTCGATACGCTCAAGCATCTGCACTTTTGTTGCTTTGTGGCCCACATCCACTTGTCCTTCCGTACAAAATAAAAACCCCGGTCGTGCCCGTGCACGGGTCCGGGGTTTTAGGAGGAGAATACTGGTTGATGGATCAGATCAACCGATGCAATGATAACGATTTGCTAAAGGTTCGTCAACCTAAGTTTTAGAGTAAGTTCCATTATGCTTCTGTTTGCCATAGTTCTTCCACACTGCGATGAGCTTGATCGTGTCGCGTTTGAGGCACCAAGCCTTGTTTTCTTTGGAGCAAAAGATTGCATCGATCGCATTATCGCTCGTTAGCCCCCTTACCCGACGCAATCTCTCGTATTGTTCACGAATCTCCGCGTTCCGCTTTTCCCTGGCTTCGCTCATTTCGCTTTCCTTTCCCGCCGCCGCATCAAGGGCGGTTGTGCTTCTCGTATCGCACCTCGCGACTGGTTTCCTACTCAGAACAATGCGTTTCACGCATCGGCGGGGATTTTTGGTTTATCTCATTTCCCTTCGCACGGGATCCACAAACCCCATGCCTATCAGATCAAACAGGTCTTCCTCTTCCCGGATGAAGCGGCGATTCCCGTCTTGTGCGATGAGAATCCCGTTCTCGCTCTTGTACCCTTTTCGCTTCCAGCCCCATGCCAGAACCCGGTGCGAGAAGTCTGCGCTCCCGGTCCGTATCGCCAGTATGAGGCCCCAGTTGTCCCGGGTTGCCATGAAGAGGTCGAGCTTGATCCCTTCCGGCAGATACCGCTGCGTGTACTTCCCCGTCGGCTCTCCCTTTGCCTTCTCCAGCTTCCCCACCTCGGTGACGAAACCATACATATCACGACTTCGAGGAATTGCCACTAGTTCAACATCACGGCACTCTTCCCTACGACGTCGAATTGAGCCAGCTATTTCAATTCTCTCGCAAAATGGTGCCAGAATCGCCTTATACTTTTCCGCTATCTGTTTCGCTTCCTCGAATTTCATTTTTGATCGGCTCGAATTTCTTGATCGTATTCGATTTCTTGCGGTTGCAGTCCCCACACAAGGGTTGTATGTTGCCAAAAACATTTAGACCGCCCAATTTCACAGGGATAATGTGATCACGTTGGAGTTTGATCTGGGGCTCGCTCAATCCGCAAGATGGACATGTGAATTCATATATCTGCTTGATCAGTTGCCATTCCTTTGGGCTGACCTTCCCAGGTGCTCCACGTCGGTTGGCTTTCTGATTGGCCAAATGCTGACGGTAGATTTCAGGGTTCTTCGCCCTCCATCTCCTCTCAACGATGTTCCGCTTCTCTCGATTGGCCTTCGTCCAGTCGCGCTGATATTCCTTCCATCTCTCGGGATCGCTCGCATGATATGCCTTCGCCCGACGAAGACAGGCTTCTCTATTCGCCAAATAATGCTTTCTTGACCGCTCGCTAGCTTCGGCCTTGTGAGATGCAGCGTATTCACGCCGACGCATTCTATTTGCCTCAAGATTCTTCTGGTAGCTCTTTGCATTCCTCTCCCGTTCACAATGCTTGCAGGATAGGCTCAAGCCGTCCTTTCGGCTCTTATCCCGGCTGAATTCTGACTCCAGGTAGAGCAACTTGCACATGGAACACTTTCTCATCCCTCACCACCTTTGCCAGTCTCTGAGTTGTTTGTAGTTATCATAGTCCTTTACCAAGAAATACAGTCCTCCCCGTTGCTTCACCGCCCGCTCGTGCAGCTGCTGGGCCGTGCTCTGAGTGTCCTCCCCGGTCTTCACCTCCAGCTCAAGATACAGGCCGCCCTTCAAACAGCAAACGATATCAGCCGTCCCGATCGCAGAGCGGTCCTTGTTCTTTCGGAAGATGTGGCGCTGCGGGTCCCAGATTCCCACCGTGTTGTTACTCCACGCCAGGTGGCCCCGTGCGCCGAGGTCGCTGATGATGAGCCGCTTGAGGAGGTTCGAGGCGGTCATTGCAATGTCTCCCAGAGATTCCAGGCTACCATCGCCAGGAGGTACACGACAACGAGGATGCCGATCACGCTGGCAACCGTTCCGCGGGGGTCTTTCGGTGGGGTGTCAAGGCCGTGCATGACTACTCCGCTTCGATAAATTCGCCTTTTGCGTTGAGCCTGTACCACACATCGGCTTTCAAGCTATCCGGTCCGGCGCCGGTCAGCGCGCATCGCATCTCATATCGCTGATATTTTGCGTTCCACCATGCGAGAGCAACACACCCATACTCACCCGCCTTCGCGCGACCGTTATCTCCGGTGACGATTGCCGCGGACGCTTTGCCCGTCGCTGAACTGGCGGAACTGTAGCCCGTCGCTGAACTGGCGGAACTGTTGCCCGTCGCTGAACTGGCGGACCTGTAG
>Ga0209000_1000431_pt1 | contig 41902 bp, 27 predicted proteins | sample RifGroD2_FD_183998 | JGI IMG/M metagenome (GOLD analysis project Ga0209000, IMG submission 183998) | Groundwater microbial communities from Rifle, Colorado, USA - Groundwater D2 (SPAdes) (version 2) | ecosystem: Environmental > Aquatic > Deep subsurface > Groundwater | place: Rifle, Colorado... | reverse complement strand
GTTGTACCTGTAGGGCTGGTTGGAAGCTTGAAGGCCTTCTCCAAACAACCCGCCGAAGGGGTAGTAATGGTTCACCTGCTCCATCGTGCCGCTCTGGCTCAATACCACCCGGTTGTTTCCCTGATGGTCTTTCAGGTAGTAATGGTAAGTTGGAGTGGTACCGGAAAGAGTAATGTATCCTTCTTCCGTGAGGATCATGCTCAACGTGCCGTTTTTGTATACCTTGTTGCCCGCATATTCAGTCTTTGTCGTTGTGCCTCCCGCCGTGTAAGCTACGCTTAGCTTGCTGCCAGCTCCGTCATACCCGTAGGTAATGGTATTTCCATCTGCGAAGTTGATGACACCCGGCAAATTTAATGAATTATAGGATATCGAAGTGATATTCCTGTTTAAATCTTTCGTTAAATTTCCATTGGCATCATAGGTATACTCGTTGGCCACGTTCGCCCGGTCCACGAAATGGAATGCTCCAGTGTAAGTTATAGGTGTTGTGACCGCATCGGAGACCTTGGTGAGCTTGTTGCCCGTGTAGGTATAGGTGAGGTTGTCCATCATCCCGTAACCGCTGTCCAGCTTGCCCTGCCGCTCGAGGGCCTTGATATTGCCCGCCTTGTCATACTCGGTCACCGCTTCGTTGAACCGGTTTAAATTGGACGTCAACGAAGCTCCTTCCCCGTAAGCGGCGGCGGTCAGCCGGTTCAACCCGTCGTAGGAGAACTTGTACCCCCTTTCGGTAGTTTCATCTCCCGCCTTCCACTTCATGGCGCCGATATTGCCGTTGTACAATGCCTTGGTTGGGATTATCCCGTTGACCGCAGCATTGTAAGCCAGCGTCTGGTTGAACCTGGTTCCTGCGATCCCGGTGAGCCAGCTGCGCACGTTGTAGCTGTAGGTGGAAGTTTCAGTGGCCAGTTTCTTGGTCTGAACCCTGCCCACTTCTTCGTAGGTATATTGGGCCAGCGAGACGGCCGCCGAGCCGTTCAGCTTGTGGGTTACCGCCAGGAGCCTTTCTGTCGGATTTGTAGCCGGTGTGCCGTAATCGTATGCATATACCTCCGTCTGGGTTGTCTTTCCCGGTGCGGAGTGCACCAGCTGGTGCCGCATCAACTTGCCCGTGAAGGTATAGCCGAAGTATTCATCGTCAAAACCACCCAGGTGATTGGATGTGTGGCTTTGCACCACCCGCTCCCTGTAGTCATAATAGAGAGCTGAGGCAGTGTATCTGGAAGGATCGTCCAGCCTGTAGGTGCGGGTTCCGGTCAACAGCCCTTTGGCACTGCTGAACTGTGTGCCGTATCCTGCGGGAGGGGTCACGTAGTCGAGCTGGGTGACGCCCGAAGTGAAAGCATGATCGTCGTAATAGTTGACTGTCATCAGTTCCACCTGGGGCAGGGTAAGATTCACGGTATGGCCGGCCAATGTTCCTGTCCCCGTGTAACCGGTTTTTACCACCAGGTTATCCAGAGCCGGCAGGGATGCCGACTTCCAGATGCCGCTGACGGTTTGCCGTCCGAACACATCGTAGAAGAAGAAGCTCCATTCGCCTTTTGCCCGCCGGTTCCCGTCCTGTGAGAAAACGGGCCGGTCGGCCCTGTCGTAACGCATCTCGATGGGATCATTGCCCGGAAGCTTTTTTAAGATGCAACGGCTTTGTCCATCATATTTATAGATATAGGCATAATCCTTCAATGTCTGATTTTCATCTGTCCATGTGGATACCGTGTTAAGCGCATCGGCTGCCGCCGGAGGCAACACATAGCGCAGGTTGCCGAAATCGTCGTACACGGAATAGGTATCGTTCATGGCGCTGCCGTTCATCACCCGCTCCAGAACCACCTGCCCCAGCTTGTCGGCGAAGGTGTAGGAGATATGCCCGTCTTCATCCGTAGTTTTGGTCACGAACAACTCACCCGGGCCACACAAACCTTTATTCTGCAGGGATGTGCCGGATGCAATTGCATACAGGATGCAGGAAAGTTCACCGGTGGAACTATTTGTATAGCGGCTTGTCGAAATCCGTTTCTGCGCGGTATGCCATGCCGCTCCCGGCCCGTACTCGTCCGTGATCCTGTTCAGGGGTGAAGGTTCATACACAGCCTTATCATAGGCATAGGCATCGCCGTAAAAGCTATTGGATGCCGTTTTCACCGTGGAATGGGTAACAAATTCTCCCGTGGCGGTAGTTACCGGGACTGGAATGTAGGAGTTGGAGGGCCTTCCTGCTTCATCGTACTCCTGCAGGGTGACGATATCTTTCTGTCCCGGTGATGATTTGTGTAAGACCGTTTGTACAGGTCGTCCCAAGCCGTCGGAATAATCTGTCCTGTCTGAAGAAGCGATTCCCGTATTGTCGAGCATGGTTTTTGTATGGATGTAATTTTCACCCAGAGGGGACAACACGGGTGCTGCGGGCGCAGTCACCGATATGGCCAATTGGTTTGATTGGGCAGCTTGTATGCCGCTGAATACCGAACGCCGGAACAAGGTGGGTTTCGTTAAGGCATAACAGGAATACTCGAAATTATTTGCACCCGATATGTTATTCCAGCTTACCCCGTTATCGGTAGATTGCTGCCATTGATACGTATAGGTACCTGTTCCGCCGGTGGGGTAGACGGCGTTTGTAAAAATACCGGGAGATTTTCCGTATTCGACGCTTGTGACGGTGCCGGCTATCTGCCCGGCAGCAAGCGGAGCCTGACTGACACTTATAACCAGGTGGTTGCTGTAGTCGGTCTGTATCCCGCTCGTCACGATGCGCCGGAATATGGTCGTGACGTTTAAAACATGACATTCGTAAAAATCGGACCCGGCATTCAGGATATTGGTCCATTGATAACCTCCGTCGGTTGATAATTGCCACTGGAAGGAATAATAACCATCTCCGCCTGAAGGGCTTTCCGCATTGAAGATTGTTCCGGGAGAAGTGCCTGCAATGATGCTTGTTAAATTGCATGCTATCTGTCCGGGTATCAGGGGAGGAGGAAGCATGCCAAAATAAACATACACGGCGCCAAGTAATTCATAGCTGTTGGCATCTTGTAACATGATCTCCGCGCCATTGATGTAATCGGCCAACTCAACCATGGTTATGTGCCCGGGAATGGAGATGTATAAAGTATTTCCGATAATCGTTGCGTCTAAAACGGGAGGCGACACGATATAGATGGGGCAGTTATAGTCCAGTTGCAGGTCAACAGTCTTCGTTTCAGAAAATGAAGTGAAAGTGACATTATCCGGGAAAACACTCAAAGTGCACTGGCCATGCAAATTTCCAGGTTGTACAAGCCATGCAATGGCAAAGGCAATTATTTTGATAAAATGTATGATTTTGCTCATGATTCCTTGTTTAGTGCTTGTGATGGTAATAATATTGATTTATGACATCATTGCCGGCATCTTTGACAAATTGAAGACGTCCGAACGGATCATAGATGAAATTGCTTGTAATTCCGTCCGGACTGGTTGACGAAGTGATGCCTACCGAAGGCTTGTAGGTATACGTGATTATATGAGCATTTGGCAGATATGTCCTGATAGCCTCAACTTTGGACATGTCCGGAACAGTGGATGATGAAAGGGTCTCCGCGTCTACTCCTAATGTTTGCTTTACCTGATCATAGGTCGCATTTTCAATTTGGGCAATCATGTATCGGTTCCTGTATCCCCAGAGATAAGATGTATGCAATCCATCCTTTGATATGATTTCGGTTGGATTTCCTTTGAATGAGTAACTTGATATTTCGTATTCCGGATTGTATTTGTTGGATGATCCGGAAATTTCCAATCGGTAGCTTTTCTGAGGTAAAATATACGATATTCCTCCAATGGCATATTCATTGTAGTCGACCTTCCTGCCTGATACGGCCATCCCGTTGCTGAGGCCTTCATAACTGTCGGCTACACAAACGGAGTCTTTCAGGATGGGGGAGATCATGTTTCTTTCAACCAGTTTCTGTATTGTCACGGGAGTCGTGTATCCTGTTTTGATTTCCGGATACTCCCATATCCTTTTTAAATATTTGTTGTTGCTGTTTTTTGTTATTTGTGAGGTGATCTGGTCCCTGCTGTTGTAACCGTAGCTTTCCCGCACAAGGATAGAGTCACCTGGAGCATGATACTGTATTTCAGTTTTATAATCCAGTCTGGAGGTTCCAAAATAGGAAGATCCGGTAGAAAAGAGATCAACGGTGTAGGTATAGATATTGGGAATATACGGATCGGGATAGAGATTCAAAAAATGCCAATCATTGAAAGGTTTCAGGCTGGACAGCCAACTATTATTCTGTTTTCTCACCATTATGAAATCCTGGCCGTTGAATTTATAATCACGCCGCTCCGAAATTTTATCGTATAAAAACTGTTTTGATTCATTCACCAGGACATTCCCCAAATAGTGCATTTCCTCAAAGAATATCTGATCGTGGAAAACATTGAACATATCATAACCCGAGTCAAGGATGTTGTACTTGTAGACTGTTTTTCCATTGGGGTAAGAGTTCGAATATTCATCCACGATCCCGTCATAGACTGTGACATTCGAGTATAATACCGGGGGGCGTCCATTCAATAATTTCCTGAAATTTCCGGCATTGAAATCCGCCCTCCAGACATATCCCGTCTGATGCATCGGGTAGGATGCAACCACGCATGGGTTAACCAGCAGGCTGTTTCTTTCCTTGTCTCTTCCAATTATTAGATTTTGAAAAGGGAAAGCCAGTTGATAAGTCGTGAAATTCATGAAAGTGAAAATGTTGGGGTCAACGGTTGCCTCTCCGAGTCCGGTATGCATGTTGGGGTAGTTCTCCGCGTTGTAATTATCGCCACCTCCCTGGGCATAAGCTTCGGCGTATGTGAGCCCGTACCTGAAGGTTTTCACATCTGCCAGTGCTCCGTCTTCCCTGAAACTTGAAATCTTTTCTATCCGGAATCCTCCGGCTATTGCAGGAATCCTATCAACCGGATTCAAGATATAATCACCGTTTCCATCAGTGGATGTCAGGAATTCGTGATTGTCGAATTCAAATTCGGTATAACCTCCGTAGGGATAAATTATTTTCGTTAAAATGCCATGCCCCACAGTGGAACCCGGCGTCCTGTTGAATCCATTGTATTTTGTCAATTTTATTTTAGCCAGCGGACATTGGTCGCCAGGCAATCTGGTTGCCTCGGAGATACCCATGACATCATATGAATTTGCGTGTGAATCAATCCAGCTGCTGTATAGATTGAAATTGCCCACTCCGTCGGAGTATCTGTCGTTATTCAGGTAGCCCCAATAATCGGTGCCGCTAAACGTGTTTGCTATTGACGTATATTGCAAGGTATGGATCAATGGCGTATCGTTGGGTTCAGAGCCTTTTACTTGTAATGATCCCAGGAGAGCTACCGGCACTGTTCCGCCGGAGCTGGTCACATTTTGGGTATATATAAAGAGATCAATGTTTTTGATCAGGGATGAATCAATTACCTGAATATTGCTTATATAGTTTTTTGCTGAAGGGGAAGTCTCATTTGCATAATTAAAATTTATTGTGGTTCCATTATACGTTACAGATGTTAAAAGTTTCATCCGGTAGGAGAGAAAGGGAGTAAAAACCGGAGAGGGAGCGATATAATCACTTGAGTCTGGAAAATAAGAATCCCACAAGTGGATATTATTTTCGACATTTCCATACTTATTATCAATTAGTTTATTGTAATAAAACAAGATCGGTTCGTTTGAAAAGGGCAGGTCTATCCTTGATAACGTCCAGGAGACAAAGTTATTATAGTATAACTCGGCTGGTCCATATATATCACCTTCACTGAATGTATATTTGACGCCATTTTCATCGGTGATAACGAAAGAGGATATATTAGTGGGAGTGTAATTGCACGACATTTTGACCGACCTTCCATTTGACGTGGTAAATTTTAAACTCCCATTTATGTTGTCTATGATGAAGTCAAAAGAGGAGCCGTCGGGTAAAATCGCATTAAAAAGATCATGGGCATAATTGAATTCCTTAAAACAATCACCGCAATCCTTATAATAGCCGGTAGGCTCTTCCACTATAAAATTCTTTTCTTCGTCGGCACAATGTTCTATTGACCTGGAAATACAGCTGTTAATGCTAAGGTTCCACCCGTGATCGACCACATCGTAATTGTACCCTTGTTTTAAAGGTTGCGGATAGTATTTCAGCTCGAGGGGAAGGGAATATCCATGATGGTTAATCTCAAATAAGGGAATGGAAATGTCGGGTACCCCTGTAGAATAATTAATTGAAAAGGTCCCATAGCGTTTGAAGGTTTCTGCCTGGGGTGAAGTGGGAAGGGAAGGAACAAGAGATGGGATTTCCTGTGTCATCAAAAAGGAGATGTTGGCCATGAACATCATTGTAAATACTATTTTTCTCATGATGATTGGTATCTGTTGTGATTTAATTTCATGCAATTATAGATATTATTTGGACATTATCAAAATTAATCACCATGAATGTTGTGAATTTCAATTGCATATATTTTTATAACCACCCGATTGGCAAGATTATTGAAAAACAGCATCTCATTGCGGTGTATGAGACCAAAAAAAAATCGCGCACAAAACAGGAAAATTTTCAGATTGAAGAATTGCCCGCGCAATACATTGTATTTCTAATCAAAGTTTTTAACTTTGTACGACAATTCTTCTTTCAAACAAAATAAAACAGTCAAAAGCGATTCGCTCGTTCCTGAATGATCACCTGATTTCGTGGCAGGGTACGTAAGTTGCTGATAACTTAATGGGAAATGATATGGCAGTGTCTTCACCTATGAAATCATTGGCAAAAGAGACCTTCTTTTATGGCGTGGGGAGCGTTTTGCCCAAACTGCTCAGCTGGCTGCTCTCCCTTTATTGGGCTTTTGCCCTACCAAAGATCTCCGATATTGGTGTGCTCACCAACTTCTATGCCTGGGTGGCACTCCTGCAGGTGATCCTGACCTATGGCATGGAAACCGGTTTCTTCCGGTATGCCAACAAGGAGAAAGATCCTGTCCGGGTTTTTTCAACTACCTTCCTCAGTATCGCCACAACAACCACGCTGTTCTTTATGCTGGCACTCCTGTTCCTGAAGCCGCTGGCATTTGCGCTGGGCGGCACGGCAATGAAGCCGCATTACCTGTTGCTGCTGGTGATCATCCTCTGCGTGGATGTACTGGGTGCCATTCCGTTTGCCAACCTGCGGTTCAAAAAAAGGCCGGTACGTTTTGCCCTGATCAAGATGCTCAACGTGGGTCTGACCATTCTGCTCAACCTCTTCTTCTTTCTGGCTTGCCCCCTGTTACAGTCAATGTTTCCTGATGCCTTCGCCTGGTTCGATCTGAACAAGGGTGTGGATTATATCCTGATATCCAACCTCGCGGCTTCGGTGATCCAGCTTCTGATGGTATCGCCCGAATTGCGTGTCCGGTTCACTTTTGACAGGGTGCTGCTGCGCAATATGCTGAGATATTCATTTCCCATCTTGATATTGGGTGTTGCCGGCATCCTGAACCAGACGGTGGACAAGATCATCTTCCCCTGGCTTTACCCCGACAAGGCCAACGCCTATACCGAGCTGGGCATTTACGGTCAGAACTTCAAGATTGCCATCATCATGGTGATGTTTACCCAGGCCTTCCGGTATGCCTTTGAACCGTTCATTTTCGCTCGTGGCAAGGGGGCGGCAGACGACCGGCAGTCGTTCAGCAACGCCACCCGCTATTTCATTGTCTTTGGATTGCTTATCTTTCTGGTGACCACCGGTTATATCGATATCATCAAGTATATGATTCCCGCATCCTATCACGCGGGACTGAAGGTGGTGCCCATCGTGCTGCTGGGGGAACTTTTCTTTGGGGTGTACTTCAACCTGTCGCTCTGGTATAAGCTGACCGACCAGACCCGCTGGGGAGCCTATATGTCGCTTACCGGCTTTGCCATTACCATCCTTATCAACGTGCTGTTTATTCCCCATTATGGTTATATGGCCTGTGCGTGGGCGTCGTTCATCGCAAACCTGGTCATGATGGTGATCTCCTACTTTCTGGGACAAAAAAATTATCCCATCCCCTACAATCTGGGATCGGCAGGATCTTTCTTCCTGCTATCCATGATCCTCTTTGTAGGGATTGCAATCACCTATCTGAATGTGAGCGATTTGTGGCTCAGATTGGGAATAAATACGGCTTTGATTCTGATTTATCTTTCGATGGTTATTAAAAAGGAGTTACCTTTGCGGCACTGGCCGCTGATCGGGAAATATTTCAAATAATATAAAATTGTGCCAATTGCCGACTGCTAATAACTAATTTATTAAAAAAGCTATATGAGAAAACTGTTTTTGTCACTCGCCATCTTGTGCGCAGTGAGCGCAGCAAATGCCGATGAGGGCATGTGGCTGCTCAAGGAACTGAACAGGGAGAATGAGGCCCGCATGCAGGAGCTGGGGTTTACTTTTCCCGTCAATCGTCTGTATGATGAACAAAAATCGTCACTCAAAGATGCGGTGGTTATCTTTGGAGGCGGATGCACCGGCGTGGCGGTATCGCAACGGGGATTGATTTTTACCAATCACCACTGTGGTTACGGTGCCATTCAGAAGCTAAGTGCCGTGGAACATGACTACCTGAAAGATGGTTTTGCTGCCAAAAACAATGCCGATGAACTCCATGCTGATGGACTGACTGTTTCCTTTCTGCGGTCGATGGTGGATGTAACCGATCAGATTGTTCCCAAAGTACCCCTGGTACTGAGTGAGATACAGCGTGAGCTTGCCATCGATTCTCTTTCCAGCGAACTGATAAAAGCATATGAGAACGATCCGTTTACCGCTGCCCGGGTTGTGCCTTACTACGCGCGCAACAAATATTACGTGGTGCTTTACGATCTCTTTCGCGACGTGCGACTGGTGGTGGCACCCCCTTCCTCGGTGGGCAAGTTTGGCGGCGATACCGACAACTGGATGTGGCCACGCCATACGGGTGACTTTTCGGTCTTCCGGGTTTATGCCGACAAGGGTAACAAACCGGCAAATTACAGCCAAAGCAACAAGCCCTACAAACCCAAATATGTGGTTCCCGTGTCACTGGCCGGCGTGGAGGATGGAGATTACACCATGACGGTGGGCTACCCCGGCAGCACACAACGCTACATGTCGTCGTGGGGTATCCGCCAGCAGATGGAGTCGGAAAACAAACCCCGCATCGAAGTGCGCGGTGCAAAACAGGGAATCTGGTGGGATGCCATGACCGGCAACGACACCATCCGCATCAAGTATGCCAGCAAGCATGCCGGGAGCTCCAACTACTGGAAAAACGCGATGGGCATGAATGAGGCACTGAACAATCTGGGCGTGTTGCACGAAAAGGAGCAACTGGAAGAGCGACTTGACAACTGGATACAGAACAACCCTGCACACAAGGTCAAATACGACAGTACCCTGGTCTCGCTTCAAAATGCCTATACCGGTTCCGATGAGCTGGCACGTTACACCACCTACTTTCTGGAAACGTTCAACAACGGCATCGAGTTGATACGCTTTGCCAATACCATCCTTCGTTTCGATACGGAAGGGACTGAAGAAGACAAACAGGCATTCATCAATGAACGACTTATTGAATCTTATAAGAACTATGAACCCGCGCTCGACAAGCAGGTACTGCCGGTATTGATGAAGCTCTACGCAGAGCGTGTGCCGCAAAAATATCATCCCGATATCTACCAGAAGATCGACAGTGTGTTTGGTGGGGATTATGAAGCATATGCCGACTGGCTCTTCGCCAACTCTCAGTTCACTTCACTGGAGAAGTTGATGGGACTATTGAGAACTGCAGATACGCAGATTCTTACAAAAGACCCGGCTATGGAACTGGCGTTATCGACAACCGACATGGGCTATGAACTCTCGGAGCAGATGATGCCCTTCTACGAAAAGATATTGAAAGGAGAGCGGGAGCTGATGGCTGCCCTGATGGAAATGGAGCCGGATAAAACTTTTTATCCCGATGCCAACTTCACACAACGCATGAGCTACGGTACGGTGCAGGGCTATGCACCCCGCGATGCGGTCTGGTACAACTATTACAGCACTTCAAAAGGCATCCTTGAAAAACAGGTGCCGGGGGATCCCGAGTTCAACGTGCAGGAGCCGATACTGAATGCCATACGCGGTGGTAATTTCGGGCCTTATGCCGATAAAGAGGGGGTGATGCGTGTAAACTTCCTGTCGAACAACGATATTACCGGTGGCAACTCGGGAAGCCCGGTGATGAACGGAAAGGCTGAGCTGGTGGGACTGGCTTTCGATGGCAACTGGGAGTCGCTGAGTGGTGACATCCTCTTTGAAAACGATATGCAACGCATGATCAGTGTGGACATACGATATGTGCTGTACATGATTGACAAGATAATGGGTGCTCCCCACATCGTAAAGGAACTGAAGCTGACCGGCAAATAGCAGCCGATACGCTACAACATAAAAAAGCCCCTCCTTGGCAATCTGCCGGTGAGGGGCTAGCTTTTTTAACGCGGGGCAATCAGAAACCTAGCTTCTTCCTATCGAATTCTTCATACCGGGGAGGTGACGGAACATAATCGTCGTCGTCCCACAGGTTGCTGGTAATCATCAGATCGGCACTGTACCGGTTGCAGGCAATGGGCACATTGTGCACACGACACTGACGAAGCAACATCATGATGTCGGCCTCATGCGGCTGGGCGTTGAGGTCGTCTATCAGAAATACGGCCAGATCAATCTCCTTGCGGACCACCATGGCCGCAATCTCGGCATCACCACCCATGGGGCCTGAGTTCATGATGGTAAATGCGGGATTCACCCCTTCATTATTCAGGGCATCACGCACCAGGCTGCCGGTTGTTCCGGTACAGACCAGGTGATGCTCCGACAGGAAATCGGAGTTAAAAATAACCCATTCTACCATGTCTGCTTTTCGGTGGTCATGTGCCACCAGCGCTATTGTTAATTTTCGTCTCATATTCCCAGTTCTTCGCGAATCGCATTAATTTTCATGTTCGCCTCATTTTCAGCCTGCGGCAGATCTTCATGAGACCTTGCTACTCCCCGCACTTCGATGTAGAACTTAATCTTGGGTTCTGTTCCGGAAGGGCGAATAGATAATTTGGTGCCCTCCTCGGTAAAATACTGGATGACATTCGACGTGGTAGGCATTTCAAGCGCAATTTGCTCGTTCCGGACATAATCTGTTGCTTCCAGCTTGGCAAAATCCTTGATCAACGTAACGGGTGAACCACCGATTGACCGCATGGGGTTGGCACGGAAATTTCTCATCATTGCCTCAATCTCATCTGCTCCTTCTTTTCCTTTGCGTACCAGGGAGATACCCACCTCCTTTGAATATCCGTATTCAAGATAGATCTCTTCGAGGAGCTGATACATGGTTTTCCCATTGTCCTTGGCCCACGCGGCGATCTCCGCGAATAAAGTACAGGCTGACACCGAATCCTTATCCCGCACAAAATCACCTGCCAGGAAACCATAACTCTCTTCACCGCCGCCGATATATTTCTTTACTCCTTCATTTTTGCGGATGATTTCGGCGATCCATTTAAAACCGGTATAGCAGTCGAACAGCTCAATCCCTTTCTTTTTGGCAATATCCTTCACCAGTTCGGTCGTGACAATGGTTTTTACCACATACTCCTTGCCCGTGAGTAGACCGAGCTCTTCCCGCCTGTTCATCAGATAGTAGAGATAAATCAGCATGGTCTGGTTGCCGTTGACCAGCATAAAATTCCCATCCTTGTCGCGAATGGCTGTGCCAATGCGGTCACCGTCGGGGTCGGTTGCCATGACCAATGCTGCATCCGTCTCCATGGCTTTTTTTATGGCCAGATCAAGTGCTGCCGGCTCTTCGGGATTGGGAGACACCACTGTGGGGAAGTCGCCACTGATCACATCCTGTTCCGGAACATGAATGATTCTGGTGAAACCGATTGCTTTCAAAGCATCGGGGACAAGGGTGATACCTGTGCCATGAATCGGTGTGTAGACCATTTTAATATCGTGCTGGCGTTCGATGGCTTCGGGTGAGAGCACCAACTTGCGGACTTCGTTGATGAATGCCTTATCCATGTCTTTGCCAATGATTTCAATCAGCTTGTTGTTACCCTTGAAACGAATGTCATCGACCGAAGAAATGCGGTTTACTTCTGCAATGATATTCTTGTCGTGCGGGCCCAGCACCTGTGCGCCATCGTTCCAGTAGGCCTTGTAACCGTTGTATTCCTTCGGATTGTGCGAGGCGGTGATCATGATGCCGCTCTGGCAACCCAGCTTTCTGATGGCATAGGATATCTCGGGCGTGGGTCGCAGATCTTCATAGAGGTAGACCTTGATGCCGTTGGCACTGAAGATGTCGGCCGATATCTCCGCGAACTTACGGCTGTTGTTGCGACAGTCGTGCCCGATCACTACCTTTATCTCATTCAAATCTGCAAATTCCTTCAACAGATAATTGGAGAGTCCCTGCGTGGCCGATCCTACCGTGTAAATATTCATTCGATTGCTACCGGCACCCATGATACCCCGCAAACCACCGGTACCAAATTCCAGGTCTTTGTAAAATGCATCGACAAGCATTGATTTATCTTCACTGTCGAGCATCTGCTGCACTTCTTCCTTGGTGGCAGCATCATAGTCTCCTTTAATCCAGGACTGTGCTTTTTCTGTCACAAATGCCAGTAATGTTTCTTCTTCCATAATCAGTATTCTGTTTTTATGTCTGTTATTCTATTGTTTGAACTTTGTATTTATCTCCTGTTTGTTCAACAATTTTTTTGTAATATTCGTTGGAATATCCGGGTCGGGAAGGGAATTCCGGCAATCCGTGCGGATTCCGTTTAAACTTGCCGTTTTCTTCTTTCTTAATCACCCCGTCCACATATTTTACCAACAGGTACTCACCCAGCTTACGCCATTCTTCCATGCCATCTTTCACCAGCTGGTTGGTATATTGGGTAAGGTAATGTACTGCTTCGGGCCTGGATTTCGTGTACAGCGCCATCGCCTTCTTCTCCACTTCCGGCTGGGCAGTTTTAAACCCTTCTTCGAGGGTCAACTGCACCTTTTTCATGTCTTCACTCATATCGTTGTATCGGGTATAAACCATGTTGGAAACCCAGTTGTGGATCCAGAAGGCTGAGGTTCTGGAATAGGTTAACAGGTCGCCATTGCCCTCTGCCATCTCATGAGGCACCTCGGTATGTCCGCAGTAGAAGGGATAATAAACTGTTTGTGCGGCATCGTCGATGCCAAACCAAAGGATGCCGCCAATCTCATGGGGAAGCCATTGGCGCATTTGTGCCACAAAGGAGAAGCCGGTCTGCTGCGTGGCGGTTGGCCGTTCGTTGCAATATTCCACTGAATCTACTTCAAAGGTGAGGGGCGACCAGCGATAGGGGGAGTTGAAAGGACCTGCACCCACGTCGAAGCGCCAGTCGAGTTCCGTAGCTTCATAATGATCGCGCATCTGCTGTTGGATATCGTGCACGCTCAGTTTCCGATCCGGTTTGATATACAGGGGCATGGGGTCGGTCGTTTTTCCCTGTGCGTACGTCACATAACGGGCCATATCCTTGTTTACTTTGTTGAAGAACGACCATACGCGGGCTTCGCAGAAGCGCAATGCTCCAAAATCCAGCGGTGCGTAAGCTTTGGCAAAGCTAAAGCCGACATCGTTGCCTGTGTAATAACCCTTTTCACGAGCGAAGGAGATCACATCGGGCGCATAGCGGCAATTGTCGGGATCATCCAGCGGAAACTGCTGTATGCGGGCCTGGTTGGCATGCGCCGAAACACAATCATCGGGAATGCGCACGGCAACCCACACGGCGCCCTTGTTTCCGACACCCTTGCCGATCATTTCCATTACCCACACTTCATTGGGGTCGGCAATAGAGAACGATTCACCGGAACTGTAATAGCCATGGTCCCGCACGAGTCCGGTCATGATGGTAATGGCCTCACGGGCGTTTCGGGCCCGTTGCAGCGTGATGTAAATGAGGCTTCCATAGTCCATGATGCCAGTAGAGTCGGTCAGCTCTTCACGACCGCCAAAGGTAGTTTCCCCGATGGCAAGCTGATGTTCATTCATGTTACCTACCACATTGTAGGTTTGAAGTGCCTGCGGAATCTCGCCGAGGTATTTTCCTGTGTCCCACTCGTAGACCCCGAGCTTTTCGCCGGGACGATATTGTTTTGCCGGCCAGTGATACAATTCTCCATATAACCCATATGAATCGGCCGCGTATGAAATGATTGTGGATCCGTCGGCTGATGCTTTTTTTCCGACCAGCAGGTTTGTACACGGAAAGGTTAAAGAGATGGAAAACATACCCAAAAGGGCGGACAGGATAATTTTCTTCATAATGGATGTCGTACAACTATTTATTTTCTTAACTACAGCGTAAAGATACTTTATTTTGTTTAATCTGCGCAAAGAGTGGAATGGATAATTTGTCGTGAAAATTTAAATAAGTAGTAGAAGTGAAAAAAAAAGGTTATTTTTGTAACATAAAATCCATCTATAGCGAATAGAGGTTAAGCATGAGAGAAAAAATAAAGACATTCACATCCAAAAGAATTTTCGGACTCACCGCCACGCAGATCATCGTTCTTCTCGTGTTGGTGGTGATGTTGTTTTTCTTTAGTGACAGCAGTGTGACAAAGAGAATTCGCTATGAAAACCGGATCAGGAGCCTTGAATCGCAAATTGAGTTTTACCGGAATCAGACCGACATAGATAAGGATAAATTAAACGAACTGCAATCAAATAAGGATGATCTTGAGAAGTTTGCCCGTGAGAATTATCTCATGAAAAAGGAAAACGAAGATATTTTTATTGTCGATTGAGTAACAAATGATTATGAGTAATACCAAGGATATATTACTACGCATTTCCGCCATCTGTATCTTGTTGTCGGCGATGGCTTTCCTGTTTTTACCGGAGGTGGCCCCCTGGATCATGGCCCCGGCTGTGATACTTTTTACGGTAATGACTGTTACCAGTCCCTATCCCGGGAAAAGCATCCGGGGAAAGAGATTGTTCAACATACAACTCTTCGCCTGTGTGTTAATGATTGTGGCTACATACCTCATGTTCAGGCAAAGACCTGAATGGGTGCTGACCATGATCTCCGGTGCCGTCTTTCTTTTATATGCCGCCATCGTACTACCAAAGGAACTGGAAAAGGAAAAGAACAAAAACAAATATTGATCTATATGCCTCATTGGGCATATGTTTATGACTGGAAATGAATAAAAATGTACTTATTGTTGATGACAATTTAACCGTTTGTCTGATGTTAAAGTCGTGGCTGGTAAAAAGGGGCTATCTGGTGGAAACGGCTCCGGGTGCCAGCGAAGCAAAGCAAATGGTGAAAGAGCAACCTTTCGATCTCATCCTGACTGATATCAGGATGCCCGATACCGATGGGTTAACATTTTTATCCTGGGTGAGAAAATATGATTCGGATATCATTGTCATCATGATTACCGGCTATGCCGATGTGGAGTCGGCAGTCTTATCCATGAAAGCTGGAGCGGCTGACTATATTCCCAAACCCATTGAACCAGAGCATTTATTTAAGAAAATCGATGAAGCATTTCAAATACAGGAATACAAAAACAAAAACAATCGTTCCTCAAATGACTTTATTCTGCCTCCGGGTAAGGACTATCAGCTGCTGATAAGACAACTCGACCAGCTTGCCGAACAAAATGAACACCGCCTGCTGATTGGTGACAGGGGTACCGGAAAGGTTTCTGCCGTGAAGTATGTCTATGAAAAAGGGATTCTTCCTTCCCGGCCACTGATCCAGCTTGATCCTGATCAACTTGGTGGTAATAAAAGCAGTAATGCACTGTATGATAATCAGGAGGAGAATAGATCAGCCTTGATGGAGAAATTCTTTGCTGCCCGTGGCGGTCTACTGTACATTCGAAAGGTAGATCAACTGGATATCAATCTGCAGAATGAATTATTGAATATTCTCACGAAGCAGGCACGGGATGAACACTATACGCAGGTAATCATGAGTACGGAGAAAAGCAGGTCGGAATTAGAGAGATCACTCATACCCAAACTTTTTCGCCTGCTTGACGAGAAAAGTATAACCTTGCCCACCCTGAAAGGAAAAAAACAGGCCATTGATTCATTTGTGTCTCACTTTCTCCATTTTGCCAATCAAACACTTGACAAACAGATACAAACCATAGATCAAGCCATTTATAAGCAGATGTATGATTATGCCTGGCCCGGAAATATCCAGGAACTTAAAAATTGTGTCATTCAGGCAGCATTGCTTACTGAAGGAAAACATATGCCGGCAGACATAGCGCCCAGGTTGTTCGGCAAGATTGCCATAAGACAAGGCAGTAGCGCTACCATATCCACCCCGATGCTCAATCTCAGAAAGGAAAATTACGAAAAGGAGAAAATAATGGAGGCACTGAGACTTGCCAAGGGAAATAAGACCATGGCAGCTTCGATATTAAACATAGACAGAAAGACGTTGTACAATAAAATTAAATTATACAACGTGACAACTTAAAATTTTATTACCATCATATGCGAAAAGGAGGATCTTCAAAAATAAAGTTCACTGTGATCGCAGGATACTTATTGGTCGTGGTCGTCATGGCACTGGGACTTTATGGCATTTACCGAAACCTGGTGGTCTTTTCCAACCAAAGAATCAGAAACGAAGACATGACAGAGTTGCTGATTGTGGGAAATACGCTTTCAAAACTGTACGAAATAGAAAGCGATCAAAATTTGTTCACAGCTGAAAATGCCAGGCAATATTTTCTCAAATATGATTCCGTTACTCCGGAAATAAATCGCAATCTGAACCGGTTGAAACTCTCCTCACTCGATGCCCTCCGTGCTGCAAAACTCGACACGATAGAACTCCTGATCAAAGATAAAAAAGTAAATCTACAGGCTGTAGCCGCATTACTTGATTCATTAAACAATGCGCCCGAGATTATTTCGCGTACCGATCGTAGTTATGTACCGCGGGCTTTGAACCAGGAGGTTTCCAATTTTCTGGAAAAAAATAACCTGCGCACCCCCCGTCGGAGTCAATCCGACACAACTGTCGTGGCAGGAGAACGCAAGGGTTTCCTCGATCGGGTGCGCAATGTGTTTGTTGCTTCTCCCGATTCCACGGTCGTGATCAGTAATAAATCGGTGGTGAATGAACATGAATTCAAGGTTATTGTAGATACCCTGATCAACAAAATACGCTATTCTGAAAAATTGGATCTGGCGCGCCAAAGGGAACTTCAAGTTATTTTTGCACAAAGGCTGGATAGCATGAATGCCACCAACAGGATGCTGACCGTTCGCATCGATGACCTTTTAAAAAGCATCGAACAGGCAGAGATGAGAAAGTCTCTACAGCTGATCATAGACAAGGAAAAAGCTCTTTCCGATTCGCAGCGTACCATGTTTGTTGTCTCCTGTCTGGCCGTACTCATAGCCCTTATTTTCGGCATTCTCTTTTTGGTTGATATCAACAGGAGTCAACGTTACCGCAGGCAACTGGAAAGTTCCCATAAACGTATTTCTCAACTTCTTGCTTCGAGGGAGAAATTGATGCTTACCATCTCGCACGACATCAAAGCTCCCATGAGCTCCATCCTGGGCTATATCGAACTGATGGAGGGAGATGTTCAGAACCCCGAAAATGAAAGTAGACTCCGGAATATGAAACATTCCGGAAGACATGTCCAGCAGCTTGTATCCATGCTGCTTGATCATCATCGGCTTGTGGCGGGAACATGGCAACTGGCAGAGTCCACCGTTCATTTGCATGCCCTGACGGAGGATACGGCTGACAGTTTCAGGCCGCTGGCAAAACAAAAAGGATTAAATTATAAGGTGGATAATAAAATTCCCCGTGGACAAATCTGCTTGGGTGATCCCTATGTGATGAGACAAATCATGGGTAATTTAATTTCTAATGCCGTTAAATATACCCTTGCCGGAGAAGTTCTCATCGTTGCAAGGGTAAAAAGAGAAGACGATGCCGACCGCTTCTGGTTTTCGGTTTCCGATACCGGAGAGGGAATAGATCCGGCCGACCAGCAGTACATATTTCAGGAATTCAGCCGATTAAATAACACAGGTATTGAATTGGAAAATGTGGAAGGTAGCGGCCTGGGATTAGCCATTACAAAAGGCTTCATCGATGCATTACATGGTAGCATATCGCTCATTTCGGAAATAGGAAAGGGATCGGAATTCATTGTAGAGTTACCCTTAAAACCGGCAGAGAATGAAGAAGATGAAATGACCGGGTTGCAGTTCAATCTGGAAGGTGTTTCCGTATTGGTTGTAGATGACGATCCGATTCAATTGACCATGATGGCCGAAATGTTGCAGAAGGAAGGGATGTATTGTGTCATTGAAGCCAACCCCCGCAAGGTGATACCCCAAATGAACGAAAATCTGTTCGATGTTATCTTTATGGATATCCGCATGCCCCACATAGATGGTATTTCACTCGTTGAGAAAGTGCGTGAAAACAGAAATGGCAAAGAAGTGCCTGTCATCGCTCTTTCAGCCGGGCCGGAAATGTCTGTCGCTGAATTGCAGGCTGCCGGTTTCACCGATTATCTCTCCAAACCCTTTGATGCCATTCACCTGTATGGCATCATTGATCAATATGTAAAGAACCGGAAACCGGTAGCGAGCTATTATACCCGCCCGGTTGAACACGGTATCAAAGGTGCGGAGGCACTGATCGATTTTGTGCGGGATGACAAGCATGCATCCAGCGTCATATTGCAGTCGTTCATCAGCGAGACAAGGATTAACACGGAAAAACTGCAAAAATCATTGGCTGGAAAAGATAATGAGACGACCCGTGAGATCGTGCACAAGTTTTTACCTCTTTTTCAGATGATGGGCAACGAGGAGCTGGTTAATCTCCTGCTTCTACTGAATGAAGATCATCAATGGTCGGACGAGAAAGAAACAGCCTTACTCAATAAGTTACATGCGAGTGTGGAGGAGGCCGAAGCATTTCTAACAGAAACAGAAGAAAATGGCAAGCCAATTGATAACCGATAAATACAAACGGTACCTGCTTCTGGAAAAAGGGTTATCGCCTAACACCATGGAAGCCTATTGGTTCGACTTGCAGAAGCTTCTTCACTTCTGCGAAGAACATAAACTCAGCATCCTCACCCTTAAACTGGAACATCTGGAAGAATTTCTGGCATCGTTGTACGATCAGGCTCTTGCACCCCGTTCTACTGCCAGAATAATCTCCGGCATGAGATCCTTCTTTCGTTTCCTGCTGTTAGAACAGTATCGCGACGACGACCCAACCGAACTGCTGGAGACACTCAAGATCGGATTAAAACTTCCTGTCGTTTTGTCGGTGGAGGAGGTGGATGCGATACTTGCTGCCATCGATCTTTCTACCGATGAGGGAACACGCAATGCTGCCATCATTGAAACGCTTTACAGCTGCGGTTTGCGTATCTCTGAGCTCATCGGCCTGCGTTTCTACGATCTTTTTTTGGAGGAAGGTTTCATCCGCGTAGAAGGAAAAGGCAGTAAACAACGTCTGGTACCCATATCGAACGTCGCCATCCAAAAAATCAAAAACTGGTTGACTTGTCGCAATCAGATCCCCATCAGAAAAGGGAATGAAGATATTGTTTTTGTCAGCGGCAGGGGAAAAGCCATTTCGCGGGTTACCGTTTTTCATTATGTCAGACAATATGCCGATGCTGCCGGGATACAAAAAAATATCAGTCCGCATGTTTTCCGTCATTCATTTGCAACACACTTGCTGGAGAGAGGAGCGAATATCCGGGTGATTCAGGAAATGCTGGGTCACGAGAAAATAACAACCACTGAAATTTATACGCATCTCGACCGCAGCTTTCTGCGTCAGGAGATCATTGAACATCATCCGAGGAACAGGAGAAAATGAAAATCTCCCTGCTTCGACCTTAGAGATAAAATTATCCCGAAAACCAACGGCGCTCCAAGATAAATTCCTATATTTGCTAATTGAAATAAAAATAAAAAAATCGTATGAAATTTGTAGTATCAAGCGCCACGCTGTTGAATCACTTGCAGGCTATCAGCCGGGTGATCAATTCCAAAAACACATTGCCCATTCTGGATTGCTTCCTGCTGAATCTGAAAAATAATACGCTTTCACTCACTGCAGCCGACAGCGAAACAAGGTTGGAGACACTGGTAGAGGTAAGCAATACAGAGGGTGAAGGGAGCCTGGCCATCAATGCCAAAAATCTACTCGATCCATTGCGTGAACTACCCGATCAGCCGCTTACGTTCGATATCAACGATGAAACACTGGAGGTCTTCATTTACTACCATAACGGAAAGTATAATTTCGTGGGACTAAAGGGAGATGAGTATCCCGAGCCGAAAGTATTGAAAGAGTCGGCATTGAAATTGACGATGGACGCCGAAACACTTTTCTCGGGTATCAACAGAACGGTGTTTGCAACCGCAGACGATGAACTGCGCCCTGTGATGAACGGTATTTATTTCGATATTTCAGCCGACGACCTTACCTTTGTCGCTTCCGATGGCCACAAGCTGGTGCGTGTAACTACTACCGAAGCCAAGGGTGAGGGCCGCTCTTCGTTTATTCTGCCCAAGAAGCCGGCAAACCTGTTAAAATCGCTCCTCCCAAAAGAAACCGGTGCAGTGGAAATCACCTTCGACGAGAATAATGCTTATATAGCCATGTCTTCCTACAAGATGGTGTGCCGCTTTGTGGAAGGACGTTATCCAAATTATAATTCGGTGATTCCGCAAAACAACCCGAATACGCTCACACTCGACCGACTGGCGCTGCTCAACGCGCTCAAGCGTGTGGCCGTTTTCTCCAATCCAGCCAGCAGCCTTGTGAAGCTGCAACTATCGGAAGACAAAATAGTGGTCTCGGCCCAGGACATCGATTTCCTGACTGCCGCCGAGGAGATGATTCCCTGCCACTATGAGGGCAACGTGATGAACATCGGTTTTAAAGCTGCCTTCCTCATCGACATCCTCAACAACATTCCTTCTTCCGACGTGCGGGTAGAACTGTCCGATCCCTCGAGGGCAGGACTCATTCTGCCGGTAGAAAAAGAAGAAAATGAAGAGATGCTGACGCTGCTTATGCCGATGATGTTGAATGACTAACCCAAGCCGACATGCAGTTAAATCTCAAAAACCCGGTGGTCTTTTTTGATCTGGAGACAACCGGGATCAACATCACCCATGATCGCATTGTGGAGATATCATTCGTGAAGGTACATCCAGGCGGCAAAGAAGAAATCAAGTCGCGTCGCATCAATCCTGAAATGCCCATACCGCCACAGGCAACAGCGATTCACGGCATCACGGACGACGACGTGAAAGATTGTCCCACCTTCAGGCAGGTGGCCCGTTCACTCGCCGATCAGCTGGAGGGGTGCGACCTGGCAGGCTTCAATTCAAGCCGGTTCGACGTGCCCATGTTGGCGGAGGAGTTTCTGCGCGCCGGTGTGGATTTCGACATGAGCAAACGCAAGTTTGTGGATGTGCAGATTATCTTTCACCGGAAGGAACAACGTACGCTGGAAGCAGCCTACACCTTCTACTGTAATAAACAACTGGAAAATGCCCATTCCGCAGAAGCCGACGCCATCGCCACCTACGAAGTGCTAAAATCGCAACTCGACCGCTACCCCGATCTGGCAAACGACATTGAGTCACTCTCGAAGGAATACTCGAGCTTTAACAACAACGTTGACTTTGCGGGCAGGATCATCCTCAATGAGGAAGGAGTGGAGGTTTTCAACTTTGGTAAACACAAGGGTAAACCGGTGTTGCAGGTACTCAAAAATGAACCCGGTTATTACGGATGGATGATGGATGGCGACTTCCCGCTGAATACAAAGCAGGCGCTTACCAAAATAAGATTGAAGGAGTTAAACGGATAATCCCAGACACATGCCCCGTTTCTTTGCGACGCTAGCATATAATGGCCGTAATTATGTGGGTTGGCAAATTCAGCCAAATGGCTTAAGTGTGCAGCAGGTGGTGCAGGATGCTTTGTCGGTGATCCTTCGAGAAGGTGTGGTCATCACCGGAGCGGGCAGAACCGATGCGGGAGTGCATGCCCGCGGGATGGTCGCCCATTTTGATTGGGAGGGAGATGCTTTTTCGTCTGTCGACCTGGTGCATAAACTCAATAATTTTCTTCCGAAAGAGATCTCCGTTTCCGGTATACAACCTGTGATATCCGATGCACATGCCCGTTTCAGCGCCCTCTCACGCACATACAGTTATCACATTACCACCCAAAAAGATCCTTTCCTGTATGGGTTGACCTGTCGCCTACACTTTGAACCCGACTTGCAGCTGATGAATGCGTTGTGTGATGTGTTGAAGGAATATCGTGATTTTACCAGCTTCAGCAAACTGCATACTGACGTGAAAACCAACCTTTGCCGGATTGAGTCGGCAAGATGGGAGCAAAAGGGAGATCATATGTATACGTTTACCATTACTGCCGACCGTTTTTTGCGGAATATGGTGCGCGCCATTGTCGGTACATTGCTTGAAGCGGGCAGGGGAAGACTTGATGAACGTGGCCTTCGGCGTATTATTGAGGCTAAAAACCGCAGCGTTGCGGGTGACTCAGCACCGGGACATGCCCTCTTTTTGGAGAAGGTGGCATATCCCGATGATATCTGGTTGTGAACAATTAATCGTTCATCGAGATCAGAAACTCTTCGTTGCTCGATGTGCGTCTCAAACGATTTAACAGAAATTCCATCGCTTCCACCGAATTCATGTCGGAGAGGAAGTTGCGCAGTACCCACATGCGGTTGAGCGTCTCTTCCGAGAGCAGCAGATCGTCGCGACGTGTGCTGGAAGCAATGATGTCCACCGAGGGGAAGATACGTTTGTTGGAGAGTCTGCGGTCCAGCTGCAGCTCCATGTTACCCGTACCCTTGAACTCTTCGAAAATCACATCATCCATTTTTGATCCTGTGTCGGTGAGTGCCGTGGCAATGATCGTCAGTGATCCGCCATGTTCAATGTTGCGGGCAGCGCCAAAGAAGCGTTTGGGCTTGTGCAACGCATTGGCGTCCACCCCTCCCGAAAGTACCTTTCCAGATGCCGGCTGCACGGTGTTGTAAGCGCGCGCCAGACGGGTTATCGAATCCAGTAGGATCACCACATCGTGTCCGCACTCTACCAGTCTACGAGCCTTATTCAGTACAATCTCTGCAATCTTCACATGCCGGTCGGCAGGCTCATCGAACGTGGAGGCGATCACTTCGGCGTTCACGCTCCGTTCCATGTCGGTCACCTCTTCGGGACGTTCATCGATGAGCAGAATGATCATGTATACTTCCGGATGATTGTCGGCGATCGCATTAGCAATGTCCTTGAGCAACATGGTCTTGCCGGTCTTTGGTTGTGCCACGATCAGGCCACGCTGTCCCTTCCCGATGGGGGAGAACATGTCTACCACGCGGCAGGAGAGATTGTCGTTGTGTCCTTTTGTGAGATTGAATTTCTCATTTGGAAACAGCGGTTTTAGGTGGTCGAAAGGTACCCGGTCACGCACATCGTCCGGCTTACGGCCGTTTATCATGTCGACCTTTACCAACGGGAAAAATTTCTCCCCTTCCTTGGGCGGACGAATGGGACCCTCCACCACATCGCCGGTTTTCAGTCCGAAGAGACGGATCTGCGACTGGGATACGTAGATGTCGTCAGGCGATGACATGTAGTTGTAGTCAGATGAACGCAGAAATCCATATCCGTCGGGCATGATCTCCAGTACACCCGAGGCTGTTAATATGCCATCGAAATCGTACGTTGAATCTTTTTCTTTTGACTCTTTTTGCAACTGGGGTTGATTCTGACTGAGTCCTGGAGTCTGATGCACCGCCTTACTCTGTTGTGGTTGTGGCTGCTGTTTGGGCTGGAGTGGGGAGGGGGCCAGCAGATCCATCAGTGAAACCTTACTGCCGGCGGGGGGTGTCTCCTTGCCTGGAGTAGTCGCCACATCTCCGGTGGGGTCTTCAGCCACTACAGGGGGGAGCGTCACAGGAGCAGGCGTACTCTTTTTCTCTTCGTTTTTGTGCTTCGACGAACGGAATACCAGCTGGATGGGTTTCGATGGCGTCTTGGGTTCATTCTGGGGTGCCTCGGCTTTTTCAGTCACTACCTTCTTGTCGGCTATCGCTTCCTTTTGGGTCGTTTCTTCGGGAGACTCTTTTGTCACCTCATGCTTTGTTATTGCTTCAGGTTTTACAGGAGCGGGCGTGGCAATCACCACTTCCTCTTTTTTTACCAGCTTGGGCTTTTCGGTAGGAATAACCGGTTGGGCTTGCTTGATGGGATTGTTTGGTTCTTTTTTCGCCGGTTCGTTATCTTTATCTTTGATTTCCTCTTTCTTGCCGGCAGGTTTGTTTTTCTGATTCTTCGGTTTTTCGATTCGGTTTCTGGTGCTGTAGTTCTGTTTAGCTCCCAAGTCGGCAGTTATTTTTTTTGTTTCGACAATTGCCTGCTCATCCAATATTTTGTAGATGAGTTCTTCTTTCTTATACGCGTCCGGACGTCTTATGCCCATTTCTTTGGCCAGGACCCGTAATTCTGTTGTAAGCTTTTCATTAAGCTCGATAATGTTATAAGCCATGTAGATCTATTGAAATTCGTTATGAATATTAAAAATATGTTGTTGTTGAATCATGACCGTCCGGGGTGATGGTTGCATAACCATACTTTTCAGCAAAAGAAGCCGGATATCGGAGATAATTGATATGAAATGAATTTGTAAATGATTAACAGTAATATGAGTAAAATACTGTTGAAGATTCGGAGACAAAGGTACTGTTTTTTTTGAATAACAGGAATAACTTCCCCGTTTTTTTTAGGGTGATCCCCAATAAACGATCAAAAATCATCCATAATCAATCTATTCGATGTATTGACCCTTCTCTCCAATTCGTTTTTGTATAGCAGAGACCTTCTTCTGTCGAGTGAGTTGGATGGTGTGGACTGATAAAAAAGATCGAATGAAGTCTTTGCCCATTCCAGTGCCTGTGTCATGTTGTCGAGCATCTCCCAGGCGAGCGCAATATTGTTCGCTGCCTTTGCCTTCTCGGTTTTATTTGATCGGGATTGATAGAAAGATTCCCATTTTTCAATCGCTCTGTCCCATTCTGCTCCTTTGGCAAAAGTTTCTCCTTCACGCATCAATGTATGGGGCAGCGTATAATACCATCTATCCTGCATTTCCCAATGTGGCGCAAAGACCTGGGTCATCTTTTCGGCAGCCCTCACTGCCAGTAACTTCATTGCCTCCTCGCGCGTGGGGAGCATGATGTCATCATATACCGGTATGTTTCGTATATTCATCCCTTCCCAGCGGATGCTGTCGGTATATTGTACTGCCGGAATCTTTCCTTCACTGGTGGGCATATAAACCCTCAGGATGGAATGAATTTTCCCGGTCAATTCACTGTATGTATATCCCTGCTGCCGGAACATATCCTTCTTCTCCGTCTGGAGAATCAGCTTGTCGAGCGAGATGACTGCATCGGCTCCGGTTGTGGTTCGGATAAGGTTCATCTGCTCGGGAGTGACTGGTTGCTCCTGGAAAAAATCTGCGTCGCTTCTCAGAGGTTCCGGATAAAAGATCACATTTTGAAAATAATCCTCTTCATTCAAGAATTGTGTCAGCGCCTCGGTGTAATAAACGGCAATGCTGTCGGAGGAAGCTTTGGACCTCTCAGTGTCGGAACGTCCGATCAGTTGTGTTTCATGTCCAATGTCATTGGGCTGCTGCACCACATTATTTACAACGGCTAGCGAAAGAACGTGTGAAGGCAATGCAACCTGTGCCGGCTCACGGGTTTCCACTGTCAGATATTTGATGCCTGCACAACTACCCAGGAAAAGGACTGCTGCCATCACGATCAGATAAGGAATTATTTTTTTCATCTGGGAATATTTCAATTTATACCTGCAAAGATATCATATTTGCGGAACTTTATTCACTTCACAGGACGAATGATTTTATGTGCATCATAGAACCTGCGAGAAGTATCCTTTTTAATTAACATATTAGGCCGCCCAAAAGTTTGCATTCCATTTTTTAATTTCTTTAGAAAGTTCATTTCCTCAGGTACGACTTGGTAAAAAATGTGTATATTTGTGGGCTCAATAAGAAACACTTTTTTCATGATCATGCGATAGGTTCGTATGCGTATGGGTCATTGTAAAAGTGCATGAAAAAATACCCGAAAAGAAACAAACAAAACGAATAACAATGGCTTTTAACATTATTGTGTTGGCTAAGCAAGTTCCCGATACACGCAACGTTGGGAAGGATGCGATGAAAGCCGACGGAACCGTGAACAGGGCGGCACTGCCCGCTATCTTTAACCCCGAAGACCTGAATGCGATGGAACAGGCACTGGACATCAAGGAACGCTTCCCCGGTTCCCGGATTACCGTGTTAACCATGGGCCCCGGAAGGGCTGCCGACATTTTGCGGGAAGGATTATTCCGTGGAACGGATGATGGCGTGTTGTTGACCGACAGAGCTTTTGCCGGTGCCGACACCCTGGCTACATCGTATGCGCTGTCTATGGCAGTACGGAAAATAGGAGCGTATGACCTCATTGTCGCCGGGCGACAGGCTATTGATGGCGATACAGCGCAGGTGGGTCCCCAGGTGGCCGAGAAGCTTGGTATCCCGCAAATTACCTATGCAGAGAATGTAGAAGAGATAAACAAGGAGAAAATCAGGGTCAAACGCCGTCTCGATAACGGGGTGGAAGTCGTGGAGTGCCCGTTACCCGCACTGATTACCGTGAATGGATCTGCCCGTAGCTGCCGGCCGCGGAATGCGAAGTTGCTGCAAAGGTATAAACATGCCAAGACCGTGACTGAACGGCAAGTTCAAAATCTCGACTACATCGATATTTACAGCATCCATCCCTATCTGAACCTTACCGAATGGAGTGTGGCTGATGTGGAAGCCGATCCGGTACAATGCGGTCTCTCCGGTTCTCCTACCAAAGTAAAAAAGATTGAGAATGTGGTCTTTCAGGCAAAAGAAAGCAAGCGTCTGACCGACAATGATGCAGATATTGATGAACTGATGAGAGAACTGATAGAAAATCACACGATTGGATAACACGAGGAATCAAACAATATGAACAATTTATTTGTATATCTTGAAATTGAAGAGGGCACGGTAGCCGAGGTAAGCCTGGAACTACTCACCAAGGGACGCTCACTGGCCAACCAGCTTAGTTGCAAAATGGAAGCCATTGCTGCCGGTGCAAACCTCGACGGAATAGCCCAACAGGTTTTTCCTTACGGTGTGGATGTGTTGCACATCTTCCATGACGAACGTTTGTCGCCCTATATGACCTTGCCCCACACCTCCATCCTGGTGGAGCTGTTTAAAAAAGAACAACCGCAGATCTGCCTGATGGGTGCTACCATCATTGGCCGTGACCTGGGCCCCCGGGTTTCTTCGGCACTGGGCAGCGGACTTACAGCCGACTGTACTTCGCTGGAGATTGGAGACCACGAGGAAAAGAAAGCGGGCAAGATCTATAAAGATCTGCTCTACCAGATACGTCCTGCATTTGGTGGTAACATTGTGGCCTGGATCATCAATCCCGACCACCGTCCTCAGATGGCCACCGTGCGCGAGGGAGTGATGAAAAAAGAGATTCTCGACCCATACTACCAGGGTGAAACAGTGGAACACACAGTGAGTGAATATGTGAAGGAGGAAGATTTCGTCATCTCCATCATTGATCGCCATATTGAAAAATCGAAGGTAAATATCAAGAACTCACCCATCATCGTATCAGGAGGGTATGGAGTTGGTTCGAAGGAAAATTTCCAGCTTCTCTATCAGCTTGCCGATGTACTCGGCGCTGAGGTTGGCGCTTCTCGTGCGGCGGTGGATGCAGGTTTTACCGAGCATGAACGTCAGGTGGGACAAACAGGTGTTACTGTTCGCCCCAAGGTATACATCGCCTGTGGCATATCGGGCCAGATACAACATATTGCCGGCATGCAGGACAGCTCCATCATCATCTCCATCAATAACGATCCGGGTGCACCCATCAACACCATTGCCGATTATGTGATTATCGGTGAGGTGGAAAAGGTGATTCCCAAGATGATTAAATATTACAGGAAAAACACGAAGTAATTGATTCAATGATTACTGATTAGCAGATTTTCAGATTCAAATGCAATCGGTATCATTTATAACAAAGAAATAAATTTATGGCAAACTTTTATACCGATACACCCCAGTTCAGACATTACCTTCAGCATCCGCTAATGAAACGAATTGTGGAATTAAAAGAACGGAATTACGCCGATAGAGAGACTTACGACTATGCACCCATCGACTTTGAAGACGCAATGGACAGTTACGACAGGGTACTGGAAGTGGTGGGTGAGATCTGTGGCGACATCATCGACCCCAATGCCGAGGAGGTGGATCACAACGGTCCTACCGTGGCCGATGGCCGGGTAACCTATGCGCCAAACACACAAGAAAATCTCGATGTGCTCAACAGGGCGGAACTAATGGGAATGCGATTCTCCCGCAAGTATGGGGGGCTCAACTTCCCGATGGTTCCCTACATGATCAGTGCCGATATAGTGAGCCGTGCTGATGCCAGCTTTCAGAATATCTGGATGCTGCAGGACTGCGGTGAAACCATCTACGAGTTTGGCGACGAAACACAAAGAAACAACTACATACCCAGGGTGGTAAAGGGAGAGACCATGTCGATGGACCTCACTGAACCCGATGCCGGATCAGATCTTCAGGCAGTGATGCTGAAAGCTACTTATAATGAGCAGGAAAATCAGTGGTACCTGAACGGCGTGAAACGGTTTATCACCAATGGTGATGCCGAAATCCATCTTGTGCTGGCTCGCTCGGAAGAGGGAACCAAGGATGCCCGCGGACTCTCCATGTTTGTCTATGACAAACGCAGTGGTGGCGTAAATGTCCGTCGCATTGAAAACAAGATGGGCATCAAGGGAGCGCCTACCTGCGAACTGGTTTTCAAGAATGCCAAAGCAGAGTTGGTGGGCAGTCGCCGGATGGGACTGATCAAATATGTGATGTCATTGATGAATGGCGCCCGCCTGGGTATCATGGCCCAATCGGTAGGTATCTCCGAAGCGGCTACCCGCGAGGCCTACAACTATGCTGTTGAACGTCGTCAGTTTGGCAAGGCCATCATTGCCTTTCCTGCGGTGTATGAGATGCTGGCCAACATGCGTGCAAAGACCGATGCTTCGCGCAGCGTGCTGTATGAAACATGTCGTTTTGTGGATATGTACAAGACGCTGGAAGATGTTGGCCGGGAAAGAAAACTGACCCCCGAGGAGAAGGATGAAATGAAGTATTATTCCCGTCTGGCCGATGCTTTCACGCCGCTGGGCAAAGGGATGAGCAGCGAATATGCCAACCAGAATGCCTACGATGCAATCCAGATACATGGAGGCTCTGGCTACATGAAGGATTACAAGTGCGAACGCCTTTACCGGGATGCCCGCATCACCAACATTTATGAAGGTACCACACAACTGCAGGTGGTGGCTGCCATCCGCCACGTGACCACAGGTACCTATCTGCAACGAATCGGAGAATATGCTGCCATGCCGCTTACACCCGAACTGGAGCCGCTGAAGAACGTATTGGTAAAGATGACGGAGATGTATGAAAAACTGGTGGATGTTGTCACAGCACCCAAGGATGAAGAATATCTCGATTTTCATGCCCGCAGGCTGGTGGAGAGCGCCGGACACATCATTGCCGGTTATCTGCTGCTACACGATGCCAACAAGAATCAGGAACTATTCCGTCGTAGCGCTGAAGTGTATGTTCACTATGGCCGGAATGAAGTAGTGAAAAACTACAATTTCGTCACCCAGTCGCGGATTGATGACCTGGCTTATTACAAGCCCGATCTGACGGAGCAATAAATAAATATCGTTTTTACATGGAAAAGGGACTGTTGCTGGTCCCTTTTTTATTTTGATGACAGATAACGTTAATCTTTTATCGTACACAGGATCACCGTAAAAGAATAATGCAGTTTATTTTCGTGGTCTGAAGAGTAATTCCAGTTTGGGTTGGGGGCGCATTTTTCCCGAAAACATGTCGCGCATCCAGATCACCCCTGCTTCAACTCCTGTGGTGGAGTTGAACCAATGTTCCACGGAGCCTCCATAGTAGGGGGTATGCATCATTGGCAGCATCGGCCGTTGCGGTTGGTTGTTGCTTTGTCTTACGGGCATTCCTCCGTAGGCATTCAGGTACCAGTCGTCGTCCAGGCGGTAACGACCGTGCAGATCGACCAGCAGTGCCGACTGGTTGAGTCCGAAATTATTTTGTCCGGTCTGCAGGTAACGAAGTCCCCCATCGATTGTCATGTTGGGGTGTAGCATGTAGGAAGCAACTATCCCGGCATTCCAGATGGGGAGGGTGCCAAAGTTGGAGTTATACCCGCCGGTGATGCCTATATTGAATGCGGGAGAGATAAAATAGTTTGCACCTGCATTCAGAATATAATAGTTGCCTTTTCCAAGCCAGGGTGTTTCCACCAGACCCAGCGTGGCGGAGGAATGCAGCAGCAGGTTGGATGCAGGCATGGTGGCCGCGACGGCGGTGCGGCTTTTGGAATTGATGAAATCAGATGTCACACCGCTCCATTGAATGGGCGGCAGGGAAGAATCCTGCGTCCTGTAGGGCATGATCATTGTAAAGCGGTTGTGGGGTGTAAATTGTGGCTGCATATCCATAACCGGGTTCAGGCGGGGTAGTTTCAGAATAACGCTTCCCGACTTCATCGAATCTGCATCCAAGGGGAGCGCTTCAGTAGGAGTTATCTTTTTCAGGTTGTCTTGTTTCACGGGTATATCCTGTGCGAAGCCTTCTGAAAGGAGAAAGGTCAGGAGCAGCAATAGGTAAAACCGTTTCATACGCTTTTAAATAGAAGATTATACGCATTCGTACAAAGGTAGTAAACTTCCTGGAAAAATAACCGTTCTCTTTTGGCGGTTTCTTTTTTTTTGTTTTTCTTTGTTACCGATAAATAACAAACGCTAAATAAATTGCCTATAAGTCCTCTTTACTCCACTTAATTAACATAATAATTGAAGAAGTAAAGCAATGGATACTTTCTCTGCGATGACCGATGAAGAATTGGTCATGTTGTATGCGTATGGCAATAACAATGCGTTCAATGTTCTCCTCGACCGGCATAAACAGCCTCTCTACACCTATATTTTCTATACGGTACGTCACAACGGCCTTGCAGAAGATATTTTTCAGGATACCTTCATCAAGGCCATCACCACCATTAAACAGGGCAGATATACTGAAACCGGTAAATTCAAGGCGTGGCTCATGCGCATTGCGCACAACCTCATGATCGACTATTTCAGACAGAAAAAAAACGAAAACACTGTTTCCAACGACGATTACGAGCCGGATCTATGGAACAATTCATCCTTGTGCGAAGATACCATCGAGGTTGAAATGGTGCGCAGTCAGGTACTAAGCGATGTCAAAAAGCTTGTCGGTTTTCTTCCCGATACGCAGCGGGAGGTGTTGGAGATGCGTTATTATAAGGATCTAAGTTTTAAGGAAATAGCAGATCAGACGGGCGTCAGTATCAATACGGCTCTGGGACGAATGCGATATGCGGTCATCAACATGCGCAAGATGGCCCAGGATCACAAGATGGTGCTCACCGTGGATTAGGAAATAGATTAGGAAATAGATTAGGAAATACCCCATACAAAAAAAGCCCCGGATTATCGGGGCTTCTTGTTAGGGTAGGAGTTCAAATCGTTTTGCACGGACGGTGCAGATGTTTCTTAGCGTGCATTGCCATGTACCGATATTTCAAATCCATAGAACTAAAGACAAACGTTTTAGGTTCATTTTAATTGTTCTACAGGGCAGATACTTCAGAATGCGGATACTTCAAAAGATGTCTGAAACAGTGTTTGAAGCTGTTAAAGCAATCCTGAGAAGTCTCAATATCATTCGGCTCGATAACATTCAATCGTTTGATATTCATTTTTCCGAACTGTGAAGCAGAATCATTCACACGTACAATTTCTTTGCTTTACAAATTACAGGCAAGCCTGAAGTTGTATCACCTAAAAAAGTAAGTGTCGCAGTATTCAACCATTATGAAACTGGTTATTGCTTTGCAAGCTGTTGCATCAACTTGCTGCAGAAGAGAGATACCCGTGAAGGTTCACCTCCCGACAGAGCCGGTGACAAGAGCTTTTGCTAAAATAACGTGGTGCAACAGAAATTCATTCAGTTTTTCTCAAAATGCCGTAAGACTTTTCCTCAAAATGCCGTAAGACTTTCGTCGTGAATGCCGTGAGGCTTTCGTCGTGAATGTCTTGAAGCTTTCATCGTGAATGTCGCGGGGCTTTCGTCGTAAAAACATTGGAATGACAAACTGAGTTTGTGCATCTCGCGAATGAAATTCTTCCGGTCGTATGCAAAATGTCAAAGAACTCCTATATCTTGTTTGCGCACTGCACAGGGATATGCTCGTTTATGTCGTTTGCAAATATAACGTCAGGGAATGAAAAAATACAAATATTTTGGGTTAAAAATATGAACAACTTCTTAACAAGTTCTTAACAAGATATCAATATTTGAAGTAATGATCACTCTGTTAGTATCTTATGATCGTCACGGTAGGAGGATTATGAATGAGCCGATGTTATTTGCAATCCCACAATTGAAAAAATAAGTGCACTCAGAAAAAATAACCTCCAAAAAGTCACCGGCTCCTTGAAAACCAGTATGCCCAGTATCACCGTACCCACAGCACCAATACCTGCCCAAACGGCATAAGCAGTCCCTGTTGGGATGGGGTGGGCACCTCCCATCGATTTAAACAACAGGTACATACTCAGGCTAACCGATATAAAAAAGGCGATCAACCACAGCCACATCTCCCTGCCCGATGTCTGCTGCATTTTACCCAGGCTCATCGCAAAAAGTGCTTCAAACAGGCCTCCTACAATCAAAAAGATCCAGTTAATACTTATCATATTTGTTCCAGTTTTATTTATTCCTCCCAGCTGCGGTGGATGATACTTCCCTTTTCTTCCTGGTTTTCAACACGGAGGTGGACCTCTATCTCCTGTTGCATCTCCTCCACATGGGAAATTACTCCCACAATGCGGTTCTCCTTGCGAAGAGATTTCAATGTGTCAAATACAATGTTGAGCGATGCAGCATCAAGTGAACCGAAACCTTCATCGAGAAAGAAGAAGTTCTGATTCGACCGGGTAATTTTTTGGATATTATCGGCGAGTGCGAGTGCCAGTGAGAGGGAAGCCTGGAAGGTCTGTCCGCCGGATAGGGTTTTCACGCTCCGCACCTTGCCGCCATTCATAAAGTCACGCACTTGAAAGTTGTTGTCGGCGGTAATCTCCAGGCTTAACTTTTGCCGGGTAAGCTGAAAAAACCGGTCGTTGGCCGCATTACACAGATTCTGCAGGTAGATGGAAGAAATATAATCCACAAAACCGCTTGCCTTAAAGAGCGACTTCAATGTCCGTATATTTTCTGCCCGCAACTCCAGTTGCTGGAGTGTTTTCAGGAGCGCTGATCGACTCTCCATATCTTTCTGCAGTTTCTCAAGCTGCTCGGCTGTTTTTCCCTGCTCCTGAATCTTTCGGGTGGTCAGCTCTCTGAGCGAGGTGATCTCACCGTGCAGTGTCTGATGCGCTTCTCCATCATACACCCTGTTATCTGCTTCCACACGAAGTTGTTGAAGGGTGGAGTTGCAATGCAGCTGCTGCTCCTTAAAGCGGGCAACTCGTTGCTTTTCCGCTTCGGCATCGATGGGGGTGGAAAGTGCATCCTTTACTTCTTCCATAGACCGGAAGGAGGATTTTTCCAATTGCGCGTTCAAAGCTTTCGTAATTTTATCGATGATCGCCAGCTCCTGTTCCAGCTCCTTCCGGTTGGAGTTCATCGTGCCCATCAGTGTATCTTTCAGCCTTTTCCGTTCCAAAAGCAGGTCGCTTTTTTCGGTATATGTTTTTTCCAGCTGTATATACTCATTCAAGAGTTTGTTTTTCTCCTCTTCAATAAACAGAGACGTTGTTGCACGATACTGTTCCGGTTCAATCCACCGGAGTTGCTGTGCGATTGTTTTCAGTTCAGTCTGATGCACGGTGAGCGAAGTCCTGATCTTTTCCAGTTCTTCCCGAAAACGTTCTCGGTTTCGCTCCAGCTTTTCCAGTTCCCCGACGGCTTTCTGCTGTGCGGAATCCTTCTTTTTCAATTCATCCTGGGTCTGTTTCGCCTTGATAAAAGCCTCGTCCACTTTTTTTTCATCGTGATAGGCTTCCCATTTAAACTGCAGAAGGTGACTGGCGATGTATGCTTGCTGTGCCTCTTTTTTTACCAGCAGTTCCTCTCTGTTGCACCGGAGCTGCATCTGCCTGTTTTCCAGGAGGACCAACTCATTGTTCAATGCAGCAGTCTGTTCGAGCTGAAGCTCAAATGATCTTTTTTGTGCAGCCAGCAAACGCAACGTGTCATGATACGCATCACTTTTAAGCAAATCGGGATGATGCAATGAACCGCAAACGGGACATGGTTTACCCTCTTCCAGCGATTCGGCATAGGCTTTTAACTGTTCCTTTACACGCTGCTGGCTCTCCTTCTCAGCCAGCAGCGTTTGTTTTTCTTTTATATTGCGAGTCATACTCTTCAGATGTAGGCTGCATTCCGCAAAACCGGCATCCTTGGGAAACCCTTCAAACAATGGATCGGTGAGTAATCTGGTTTTTACTTCCAAAATCTCTTCTTCCTGCCGATGAGATTTATGAAGTTCATTTTCAATATCCTGTAGTTGATTATCTAGATGATGTCTGGTCGTGTACCATGATTTGATGGATGATAGAACCGACAGATCCGGTAATGCATTTCGCGCTGCTTTAAGCTCTCCTTCAAGTGTTTCTTTTTGAACTTTCAGGCTTTTTATCTCATTCAGGGTGTTGTCCAAGGTCCTTGTCCCATTACTCAGGCGCGTCCTTTCAGCTTCAACAACATCTTCCAGTGTTTTTATCTGTAACAGGCTGACCAGCTCTTCGGCTTTCCTCTTTCGTTCTTCCCGCTTTTCATACGCCGGTTTGATGGCGGCAATCTGCTTTTCGAGGTTTTCTATTTCCTCCTTCTCTTTACCTAGCTTTTCGCTGTCGATGAGAATCTGTGCTTCCCTATGTTCCTTTTTCTGTTTATTTTCCTGCAGCGATTCCAGCAAATGTTTAAACAGAATCACACCCTGCTCATACCGGTCGATTTTTTTTTCAAGCGATTGAAAGAGAGGTTCCTGCTCTTGGAGTTTTTTCTGCTCTTGTTCTGTTTCGGTGATCTTTCGGGTTAACTCCTGTAATATTCGGAGTTTTTCCTCGGCCCGTTGATTGTCGGCCAGTTTCAGTTGCAGCTCTCCGATCTCTTTCTCGAGCAACGCTAACAGCTCCCGGTATCTCTGTTCCTGTTCGGGATCAGGAGTTCCCAGTTGCTGCAGTTGGCCTTCCATAAGCTGCTTCTTTGCGTTGTTCTTTGTTTCCAGGGAAACAACCTTATGATAAAACTCGAACTTCCCGAGGTTGAAAAGTTCCTTCATCATCTGTGTACGGTCTTTGTTGCCCAGCTGCAGGAACTCCTGAAACTGTCCCTGCGGGATGATGATGGTGCGTTTAAAGTTGTCGTAACTCAGTCCGATGACCTCCTCGAGCTGACCCATTTCAATGGGAATCCATTCATTACCGGTCTGCTGATAGGCAGAACGTTCCAGTGTCTTTACCTCGTCGAAGCGTTTGCTGTTGCGCTTCCCTCTCACCATGGCCCGGTAAGCCGTCTGGTCTTTACCGGTTTCAAACTTGAAATCGATCAGCAACTCGTCCGATTTCAGGTTCATCATATTGTAATAACGGTTGTCGCCCGATAAATTAAGCCGGTCGGTACGGCCGTAAATCGCGAAGGTGATGGCTTCAAGCACGGACGACTTACCGCTGCCGACAGGCCCGAAGATGCCGAACAACCCGGCAGCGGTCAGCCTGGTGAAATCAATGGTCTGTCGCACCTGATAGGAATAGAGTCCCTGTATGGTCAGTTGTATGGGTATCATGCTTCATCCTCCTCAGCCAGCATCTCGTTGAACAGTTGCATGATCTCTTCGTTGGGTGACTGCCCCTTTTGGTAGGTGAAATAATCACGGAAGAGCGCTTCCATATTCTGACTCAGGTCGATGCGGGAAGGAGGGCACCCTGTCAGTTCATCCCTGTTGGTCACCTCCGGGATCAGTGATACGATTCCCTCGTGTGCTGCATTCAGCCGGCGTCGATCCATAGCTGTCAGAAAGGTATCGGTGACCAGTGTGAGCTCCACCAGTGCGGTTTGGTTTTCGGCGAGCCATTCCAGGGCATCTTCCATTCCGTCTGCCTTTTTGTGCAGGAGTCGTTTGCCACAGGTGAGCGGAATTTCCCGCACGTTGGCTGCACCACCTGGTACAACCTCCACCAGCAAAAGGTATTTTTGTTGATTGGCCTCGGCAAAGCTATAGGATAGGGGGCTGCCGCTATAATAAGCGGGGGCGGGTGATGAGTCTACCCGGTGCATCCGGTGCAGGTGGCCCAGCGCCGTGTATTGAATCTGGGAAGGAATATTTTCGGTATAAATAGCCTGCGCACCTCCCACATGCAGGATCGGTTTCTCTTCTTCGGGCTCCTCGGGTAACGGATCGCCTTTTCTGACCATAAAGAGGTGAGACAGGAGGATGTTAACGCCCCGGTTGTCGCAATACCGGTCGGCCAGACTTTGCCATTTTCTGCCCAGCAGACCGCGCAGCTCCTCCTCGCTGTTTTCTTCTCCCAGAAATGTCTTCAACCTGTATTCATTGGCGTAGGGGGTGAGCAGGATGCGCAACGGGGTGTCGCTGTCAGGTAGAGCGACTTCAAGAAAGCCTTCATCGGTTTTCAGTACTTGCAGGCCTGAGTCGATCCGGAAAGGGGATACCATGCTGTGGGGATATCCGGCAAAGATGATCCCGCACTCGCGGGCAAGCGGATCGGGTGCTTCAATGCGATCTGGCGAGTCGTGGTTCCCGGCGATGGCAATTACCGGTCTGCGTCCATTTGCCGTAAGTCTTTTCAGGGTTTTGTACAACAGATCCACCGCCTCAGTGGGAGGATTAAACGTGTCGAACAGGTCTCCCGCAACGATTACGGCATCCGCCTGTTCGCGTTCGGCTATCTCGCAGATCTCCTGCATCACTGCCTCCTGTTCCTCCAGGCGGGAGAAATCTTCCAGTCGTTTGCCGAGATGCCAGTCGGATGTATGAAGGATTTTCATCATTCAGAAACTTTCGGGCAAATATACTCATTTACCCCGAAAAAGCGGTAAAAGATTATTCGAACTGAATGGATTTGGCCGGCCTGATTTTGGCCACAAGATAGGAAGGGCCAATCATCATCAGCAGGGAGACAATCAGTGTACCCACGTTTAAGAGGATGATGTAGAGCGGGTTTATATCCACCGGTACGGCAGAGAGATAGTAGGTGGAGGGATCGAGTTTGAGTAACTGCCATCGATCCTGAATAAAACAAAATAACAGTGCAATCAGGTTACCCCACAACATGCCCTGTCCGATCAGGAAGGCCGATAGATAAAGAAAAACCCTGCGGATGCTGAAGTCTCTGGCCCCCATTGACTTGAGGATGCCGATCATGTTGGTACGCTCCAGTATGATGATCAACAGTCCGGAGATCATCGTAAACCCCGACACCACCAACATGAGGATGACAATTACCCAGACGTTCATGTCGAGCAGGTCGAGCCAGTTAAAGATCATGGGATTTATATCCTTGATGGAACGGGTGTAAAAAGCATTTCCGAGACGATCTTTGTGATCAGCCATTGCGAAGAAAATCTCCTGTGCTGTCGCATCCAGCTTGTCATAGTCCTTTACGAGCAATTCAATGCCGCTTGCCATGTCGTCGTCCCAATCGTTGAGACGGGCTAGTACCTCTTTTTCGGTGATGATATAGAGCTTGTCATAATCCTCAAAATTGGTCTCATAGATGCCTGTAATGCGGAAACGTCGTGCGCGCACCGGCTCCTGTACGAAGTAGCAGGTAAAGTTGTCTCCCGTTTTCAGTAGCAGCTTGTCGGCGATCACCCTTGAGATGATGGCCCGGTTGCCTGAGGTGGTGTCGCCCGATTCAATCACACTCCCCTCCAGCAGGTTTTTGCGGAAAAACTGCCAGTCGTATCCTTCCGATACCCCTTTGAGTACCACCCCCATAAAATCATCATCCGTCTTGATGATGCCCGGCTTGGTGATAAACTCCTGGACATGACTGATGGCCGGGTTGGCGTTTAATTGCGCCAACAGCGTGTCGGAGATAGCAATGGGTGTATGTTCGTAGGATGCGTTGCTTTCGAAGGCGGAAACCTGAATATGAGAACCAAAGCCGATTACCTTGGCACGGACTTCTTTCTTGAATCCCACGATGATGCAGACTGCCACAATCATGACAGCCAGCCCCAGCGCTATGCCGGCAATGGCAATCCGGATGGCGGGCGATGAGACCCGTTTGTCGTTCTTCTTATCTCCCCTGTAGATTCGTTTCGCTATAAACAGTTCTGCATTCATGCATGTTATCTTCTGCCCGGATAAGCCTCCAGCGCTTTCTCGAGCACTGTGAGTGCCTTACCCAGTTCTTCCCGGTTTAGTACATAGGCAATCCGCACTTCATTTATTCCCAGTCCGGGAGTAACATAAAAGCCGGTTGCCGGAGCCATGAAGATGGTCTGCCCCTCATACCGGAAATCGGAAAGGCACCAGGCACAAAAGAGATCGGCATCGTCGATGGGAAGCCGCGCCAGTGTATAAAAGGCCCCCTGTGGCATGGGTGAGTAAACCCCCGGGATCCTGTTGAGCCGGTCGATCAGGAAATCACGGCGTCCCTTGTACTCATCGAAGTTGTGTTGCATGTAACTGCCGTTCACCTCCAGCGATGCGTTGGCAGCGATCTGACCAATGAGCGGCGGGCTTAAACGTGCCTGGCAGAACTTCATCACCGTGTCGTGTACTTTGCGGTTCCTGGTAATCAGTGCGCCGATGCGGATGCCGCATTCGCTGTATCGTTTCGATACGGAATCGATCAGTACCACATTCTCTTCCACGCCCTCCAGGTGGCAGGCCGAGACATAAGGCGTATCGTTGTATATAAATTCGCGGTACACCTCATCGGAAAAAAGGTAGAGGTTGTACTGTTTCACCAGTTTCCTGATTTGCTCCATCTCATGAGGCGTGTAAACATATCCCGTGGGATTATTGGGATTACAGATCAGGATACCTTTGGTGCGTTCATTGATCAGTTTCTCAAACTCATCCATTGGGGGAAGGGCAAAACCCGACTCCATGGTCGAGGGAATGGTGCGGATGACCGCCCCTGCGGAGATGGCGAAGGCCATGTAGTTGGCATAGGCAGGTTCGGGAACAATAATCTCATCACCGGGATTCAGGCATGCCATGAATGCATACAGTACCGCCTCCGACCCGCCGGCAGTCACGATAATCTGTTCTGGCGTGAGATCGATATCATACTTTTTGTAGTATGCAGTCAGGTTCTCCCTGTAAAACCGATACCCGTCGCTAGGGCTGTATTCCAGTGTGGTGCGGTCAATGGCCCGAATCGCATCGAGTGCTGTTACCGGCGAGGGAAGATCGGGTTGGCCGATATTCAGGTGATATACTTTTACCCCCTCGGCCTTGGCAGCATCGGAGAGTGGAGCTAATTTGCGTATGGGTGATGCGGGCATCTGTACTCCCCGCAACGAAATATCCGGCATAATGACTATAATGAATGATTTGTTTACTACTATTAACCTTGAGTCCACTCCGAAAAGTCGGCAGGACATTTAGTTGATTATTAATTTGTTTTTATCCCGTTTATCATAAAGGGTGTTTTTCACCCGAAATGTTCTTTGAAATATTTGCGTATATTATTAATATTCATTATCTTAGTGGTGTATAAAAACATCTGGACATGTTCAAGAAATCAGACGATCACCGGCAATTGGATGCTTTTTCCTCACCCACCGAGTATTTTAAAGACTCCACGAAGAACTATTACCTCAAGAATGACTCCTGGCATAACCAGTTCAGGAAACAGGTCGTGATGCGCGTGGACGAGACCGTCTTCAGCGTGCTTTACACCAGGGGAAAAGGTGCTCCCAACGCTTCCTTGCGGGTGTTGGTGGGGATGATGATCCTGAAAGAGGGTCAGGGCTGGAGTGACGAGCAGCTGTTCGAGAACTGCAACTTCAATCTCCTTGTGCGTAGCGCCCTGGGATTGATGACCCTCGAGGATTCCGTACCGGTGGCTTCGACCTACTACCTGTTCCGGCGTAACCTGGTGGAATATGCCAGGGAACATGGAGAGGACCTGTTCAAGTCCTGTCAGGCACAGATCACCCGGGACCAGTTGCTCGAGTTCAACGTGAGTGGCAAGCAGGTGCGCATGGACAGCAAGCTCATCGGCAGCAACATAGCCTGGTACACCCGTTACGAGCTGATCCACGAGACCCTTCGCCTGTTCATCGGGGAGAGAGAAGAGCACATCTTCAAGAGAAGCCTCACGAGGGATGAATTCTCCCTGATAGAGAGCATCCTGGATGAAACGGGCAACAAGGTGGTTTATCGCTGCACGAAGGCAGAGCTTGACACCCGGTTCGTGGCATTGGGCAAGCTGATGTACCGTCTTGTAAAACTCTTCAAGGCTCACGACTATGGTCGTTACGGTACTCTTAAAGCTGTTTTTGAGGAACAGTTCTCGGTAGGGAAAGACAAGATCGTTCTCCCCCTGGAGAGTGATCAAATCAGCACCCACAGCACGCAGTCCCCCCACGACACCGATTGCCACTACCGTGACAAGGATGGCAACAAGGTGAAGGGCTACTCGGTTAACCTCACCGAGACGTGTGATCAAAAGCAGGAAGAAGATGATGCACCACCGGTTTTGAACCTGATCACCGATACCAGCGTGGAGGTGGTTTCCGCTTCCGACAGCAGCTTCCTGACCGGGGCCTTGCAGCGAACAGGGGAGATACTGTCCGGGAACATCGAAAAGGTGTATGCCGATGGAGCCTATAACAGCCCCGTGAACCAGGTGTATTGCCAGGACAACGAAATCAACCTGCAGCTTACCGGCATGCAGGGCTTCCCCTCGAGATATGATCTGAAGCCCGATGGACAAGACCCGGACAACCTGATCGTAACGGACACCTTGACAGGTGAAACCATCCCCTCATACCCGTCTAAACCCATCAAGGATAAAACCCTGAAAAGATGGAGGATCAAGACCGAAGAAGGCAAGTATCGCTACTTCGATGAGGAGAACCTCAGGACCTTGCTGATCAGGCAGAAGCTCAAGACAATGCCACCGGAGGAAGCCAGGATCCGAAACAACGTGGAGGCGACCATATTCCAGTTAGGGTACCATTACCCCAACAACAAAAGCAGGTACAGGACACTTACAATGCAGAAACTATGGGCTTACTCCAGATCGATGTGGATAAACTTCGTCAGGATAATGAATTATCATACGCAAATAAGTAAAAGAGCGCTTTCAGGGCTAAAAATGCCTCAATATATAGTGAAATTATGCTTCAATATCCGTGATATTGCGAACATATTTTCAATTGACAGAATAATTTACATTCCTCAAAAAAACCTGCGGTTTTCTGCAA
>Ga0209000_1000422_pt1 | contig 42814 bp, 44 predicted proteins | sample RifGroD2_FD_183998 | JGI IMG/M metagenome (GOLD analysis project Ga0209000, IMG submission 183998) | Groundwater microbial communities from Rifle, Colorado, USA - Groundwater D2 (SPAdes) (version 2) | ecosystem: Environmental > Aquatic > Deep subsurface > Groundwater | place: Rifle, Colorado... | reverse complement strand
CAGCAACTTGTTTTTGAGCCATTCTTGTCTTTTTTGCGATTTCTTTTACTAATTCTTCTTTGTTCATGATGAACCTCCATTTTCTAGACATCTTAATTATACTGAATTTTGGCATTAACGCAATACTTTTTTCAAAAAATTGCATGAAAATGCTAAAAAATGAACATTATTTCTTAGTCAACTAGGTTAGTAAAGGCTTAAAGTTGTACAAATTTATTCAAATTTAACAAAATCACTGCACTATATCTAGTGCAAGTTATATTTTTTTAATTCCATTCTGATACAGGATAAAAACTTTTCTTTCACCATGCTTAATTATGACTTAACACCCTTATTAATTCTAAATTTTACGAAAATAAAAGCATGCAACTTAGAAAAATGTTAAAAATCCTAACCACAGTATAAAAAGACGAATCCTTTCTAATAAAACACTAAATATAGTGAATAAATGTTTTTGGTAAAAAACTCAAATATTATTCTTTACAAAACTTAATATTTTGAATGATTTTGTCAGCTTTGGTAAATGCTCATTTAAAAACCCTGTAGGTAAATAAGAAAATACTTGCGTGTGAAAAACTTCTATGATAAATATAGTAATGTTAACTGGGGCTATTAGCTCAGGTGGTTAGAGCGCACGCCTGATAAGCGTGAGGTCCCTGGTTCGAGTCCAGGATGGCCCATTTACAAAATACACCTTTTAAAGTTATAATACTTTAATAATAAATATGGGGGTGTAGCTCAGTTGGTAGAGCGCTTGCCTTGCACGCATGATGCCAGGAGTTCGAGTCTCCTCACCTCCAGTTTTTTTCAAAAGAGAGCCCTTCGGCTAATAAGTCGAAGGGCTTTTTGTATGTATAGCAAAGCTTTTCACCCTCCAGAAAACAGTTCGAGAGTAAAGATTCTAACAGGGCAAGCTGTTCTTCGGGATGCCCAACGAGATAAAGACTGTGTACATCTCTTGCGAGTTCGAGAGCTGATGCAGCCTGTTCTACATGAAAGTATTGAAATTATTCTGTTTATCTATTTTAATAGATGAGTAATATAGTTTGTAATTAATAAAGTCAGCGTAAAATGAAAAAAACAGCAATTTTAATATTAATATTGATGATAATGATCATATACCCTGTGCCGGTATTGTCAAAAGAATTACAACTTGCAAATAACGTTGATAATAGTGAAAATGAAAAACTTGGTGTTATCAAGCTGAATGTATCAACAAATAAAAAATTAAAAGATAAACAATTTTTGAAAAACAGCTGGGAATTTGTAAAAGGCGAACCAAGTGACAACGCTCTAAATTTGTTAATGTTTAGTTATCACACACGAGAAGACAGAGATCAGATGAATGAGTCTAATAAACTTGTTGCTATTGACCTTGATGGATATACATTAGGCACATATAATAATAGTTACCATTCACAAACATATTATGCAGGAATTACCAGAAAAATTTATGAAAAAAACCTGCCGGAAGACGTTAATATGGACTTTAAATATAAATTGATGGCAATGCATGGTTATGAGCGTTATGAATTTAATATTGGTGGCATAACACCTTTAATTGTACCTGTAATAGGAATTTCAAAAGGACTTGTTGGAGTTGATTTTCTTATAAGCCCTGGTCGAACCGTTACTTTTGCTACTACCTTCAGAGTGAATTTGCCTGAAAAAAAATCAATTAAAAAGAATGTTTTTTAAATAAATTCCATAATCACTGGAATTATAAAATTCTACTTGTTTTAAAAGATCTTCTTTGTTGATAAATTTCTTCAAATAAGCTATTTCTTCAAGGCAGGCAACCTTTACACCTTGATTTTTTTCGATTGTTTCTATGTAATGGGAAGCCTGAAGTAAGGATTCGTGTGTTCCGGTATCTAACCAGGCAAACCCTCTTCCTAAAAGCTCTACGTTTAGATTTCCATTATTAAGATAAACATTGTTTAAATCAGTAATCTCAATTTCACCTCTTGGTGAAGGTTTTAAGGATTTTGCATATTCAACGACTTTATTGTCGTAGAAGTAAAGCCCGGTTACAGCATAATCAGACTTTGGATTCTCAGGTTTTTCTTCAAGAGAAAGAACTTTGCCTGATTTATCAAATTCTGCAACACCGAATCTATAAGGATCTTTTACTTTGTAACCAAAAATTGTAGCGCCTTCGCGTCTTTCAACAGCATTTTTCAGCATTCCTGAAAAACCCTGCCCGTAAAAAATATTATCTCCGAGAACCAGAGCTACATTATCGTCACCAATAAATTTTTCTCCAAGAATAAAAGCTTGAGCTAATCCGTCAGGGGATGGCTGAACTTTATATAAAATAGACATACCGATTTGAGAGCCGTCTTTAAGGAGATTTTGGAACATAGGCGTCGCTTCAGGAGTGGAAATAATCAAAACTTCTTTTATTCCTGCCAACATGAGAACAGAAAGCGGATAATAAATCATTGGCTTGTCATAAACCGGAAGAAGTTGTTTGCAAACTGTTTGTGTTACAGGGAAAAGCCTTGTTCCTTTTCCTCCCGCCAGAATTATACCTTTCATTTTATTTCCTCATTTATATATAAATTTACTTAATATTATCACATTAGTTAAAGCGTTTTACTTTAAATTTCTGTATTTTAGTAATTTTTTCGTTTTCTTGTATATTGCCGTTTTGTCTGGCAAATTTAATCTGTGTTTTGACATCATTAACGCCTTTGATATCAGGCAAGAGTACCCCTGCATTATTGCCTGAAAAAACAACAACTCCGTAAATTTTAGGGTTTAATTCCTCAGTTGATTTAACTGTTACAGGTGTTTCCAAAATATCAACGGAATAAGTTAAGTCTTTGAGTTCATTTTTGTTAATAGACAGAAATCTGTCATCTTTTGTAGCGCTTAATATAGCTACTTGAACAATTTCATTCCCGATACTTTCAGAATCAACAGAAGAAGGAACAGTTCCCACGCATCCTCTTAAACCTGATTTTTTGTTGGAAATAGTAACAAACACGCCTGCTTTTTTTGATGTTATTCCTTTTATTCGTAAAGGAACGACAATTTTGCCTTCCATTAGGTATTTTTCGACAGCAATTTTTGCCAATTCCTGAGGAGCAAGAGGTTTGTCAACCTTGTACAATTGTTTTTCAACGTCATAAAGGGTTTTTATAAGAGTCAACAAACTGATAAAAATCAAAACTGATAATGTAATTATTCTATATTTGCTTGAAATTTTCATTTTTGATAAATCCTGTAATTTAAAAACCTACCTGCCTTAAGGCTTCATAAAGTACTATAGAAACCGAGTTGGAAAGGTTAAGGCTTCTTTGATCATCTAGCATAGGAATAGTAAGGCTGTTATCATGATTTTTTAAAATTATTTCTTCGGGCAAGCCTTTTGTTTCGCTGCCAAAAACCAGAAAATCTCCTTTTTGATAAGTTATTTCAGTATATTTTTTTGTTGCTTTCGTACTCAGGTAGTAAAAATTGCTGTCAGGAAATTGTTCTTGCAATTCAGTCAGTGTTGAAACGGTTTGTATATTTACAGAGTCCCAATAATCAAGACCGGCTCTTTTAACGTGCCTGTCTGTTATATGAAATCCTAATTTTCCCACCAGATAAAGAGAACTTCCTGTACATGCGCAAAGTCTTGCAATATTTCCTGTATTCTGCGGAATTTGCGGCTCATATAAGACGATATTAAAACTGCTATTAGTCATTTTTAGAAACTAAAAACCTTTTGCTTTCGAGTATTACAGGAATTCCTCTTGCTACGCATAAGAAAACCGAAATATAAACGCTTGCATAAGCAACAATAGTTACTATTGATTTGTATGGATAATCAGCAGGCACGTGTGCGGCGATTAAAAGAGCAAATGCAACAGCTTTGCACACAGCATAGGTGAATCTTACAAAATTGGAAGCTACTATAAATTTGCCTATAGGATTTTTCATCATTGTAGTAGAACCAAAAGCAGTAAAACCTTGCTCAAGAGCCAGACTTCTCAAGCTGTCTGTAATTATTCCTCTTGTCATAACCACAAGCGGAATCCATAAGCCAATCCAACCTAATACCGCAAAAGAAATCCAGAAAACATTTTCTACGATTCTGTCGCTTAAAATATCAAGAAGCGCTCCAAATTTTGAGCATTCATTGAATTTTCTTGCAATATACCCGTCAAGCCCGTCCATCCAGATAACAATTATAGTAAGCCCGAAAGCCGACCAATAAACTTTATTGCCTTTGATAAAAAGCATTGCGATTACTACAAACGCAAGAATTGTTCTTAATATTGAAATAAAATTAGCCATTTCGTACCCTTCAATTAATTTCTTTTTCATAAAAATTTTATTACTAAAAAATGCAATTGTCGAATCTGCGAGAAGTGATTAATTGGCTAAACAACGATTGTTACTGCAACTATATTTAGTTATAGACTTTAAGCCTTTAGCAACTATGATTGTCTATATGAATTCATAGGGAGAACAAAGTGAATAAAAAAGGCTTATTTATAACTTTTGAAGGTGCAGACGGCTCGGGAAAATCTACACAGCTCAAAATGGCGGCAGAATTTTTCCAAAATAAAGGATTTGAAGTTATAACAACAAGAGATCCGGGTGGAACACCTTTAGGACAAAAAATAAGAGAAATTTTGCTTCACCATGACGGAAAAGTTGCTTCTTATTGCGAATTATTTCTTTATCTTGCTGACAGAGCGCAGCATGTAGAAGAAAAAATCATTCCTGCATTAGAAGAAGGCAAAGTTATTTTATGTGACAGATATATAGATTCCTCTGTGGCTTATCAGGGATATGCAAGGGGGCTGGATGTAGATGAGATTTCAATGTTAAATAATATTGTTACTAGATCACTCGTACCGAATTTAACTTTTGTTTTTGATGTGAGCACAGAAGTTGCTGAGCAGCGTGTCGGAGAAACAAAAGACAGGCTTGAGTCAGAAGCAAAAGAATTTCACCAAAAAGTAAGATTCGGCTTCCTTGATTTAGCAAAAAAATTCCCTGACAGAATAAAAGTTATCGACGCTAATCAAGAAATTCAAAAAGTTCATTCAGACGTAATTAAAGTATTAGAAAATTATTAAATTGCCACGTCGGCTCGCCGTGCCTCTTTGCAATGACAGTAAAGAAAGAAAAACCGCCGTTTTAAGGGCGGTTTATAAATTTAGCTTTATAGATTACTTATAGAATTTATTTTGCTGCTAGTAGTTCGTCTTCTTTAACTGAGTATAATTTTGCTCCAAGGTACTCGTTCCATTGTCTTGCGTCATAACCATGTTCGGTCGAGAATCCTTTTACTGCCGAGCCTTTTTTAATACCGTCCGCGATATCTTTTTTGATTGCAGCTTCAATTTCAGCGGTTATTGGAGCGGCGCTTCTTGCTTCAGCTGCTGTGTGTACCATAAATTGATTTTTGATATCATATTGTAAATTATCTTTTTCGTCGACTTTTCCGTCTTTATTAACGTCAGTTCCTAGCTTGGTTATTCCGTCTTTGTCTTCATCAATAGCACCGACTGTTTGTGTTAAAAGACCTTCGTCTCCTTTCATCAAATTATTATTGATATTATCTATATTTCCGCCGTTAAATCTTTGAGAAATTGTTCTTTTACCGTGAGTTGTTGTTAGGACGTTGCCTTCTTTCTTTAAATTAATGTCATTCTTTTTAAGAAGTTCTACGAGTTTTTCATCTTTGTCGTAATTTGTTTCATCGCCAATTTCTTTTCCGTCTTGAATAATTTCAAATTTTCCGTCAGCGTGTGTTACAAGGTTAATACCTGCATCTTTAAATTCAAGGTTTTGGGAATTTATAATTGTTGCTGCTCCTTCACCGCCACCGGTAAATTTTGCGTTAAGAGCGATATCGCTGTTATCAATCATTTTGTATAAGCCTTCATTTTTGCCTTGAAAGTCAAATGATTGCTTACCGTTTATTGAAAAGTGAGGATCGCCCCAAGAGTCTACGGTTACGTTTTCATCGTAAATTTCTACAGGTCTTCTACCTGCTGTAGGTGATCCAGTTCCTAGTAGATTCTGCAAAAGCATCATAACTAATTGTTGTAAAAAGCCAGATGAACTGTTTTGTTGTGGTTGTTGAATCATTGGCGGTTGTTGAACTACAGGTGGTCTTTGAACAACAGGTTGTTGATTTGAAATTAATCCAAGCATTACAGGTAACATTGAATTAATCATCGAAAGCATCATAAAATTTGGATCATAAGAAGGTTGCTGAGAATATCCACCAAAAACAGATGTTTGTTGTTGTTGCTGCTGCTGTTGCTGCCATTTTGCGTATTGATCACCTGTAAAAAGTAGAGATTGTTGTTGTTGGTATGTATTCATTGCAGACTGACCATAACCATAATTTTGGTTGATGTACATGTTGTTTGAATTTGTGTTAAAACCTAGCATAGTTTGACTCCTCCTCGTTAAAATAATATGTATTTTTCTATAGATAATATTTCGTTAATAAATGTGATTCTAAGAAATCAGCGACTGTATGAATAAGCATAAGTCTTTTATTGTTTGATAAATTCGTACTCCAGACATTTTGCTTTCGCGTTTTTAGAAGAATCTGCTTTCTTTATCTTTTTACATATCAGCATCTTTGTTTTAGCAAATAATGATGATGCGTAAAATTTGATAATAAGCAATTTACAAGTAATATTTTATGTGTGTTATTTATATAAAAACAATATACTTTGTATAATTGCGTTTTTTTATATATTTTATTAACTTTTGTTAAGATGCTATTATTTTTATTTCAATATGTAACTATTTTGGCTTTTTTGTACTGATTAAATCGGAATAATGTAAGATAATTCGATAGTAATCATAATGATTTAAAAATAAAATTATATGAAATTCAGAATTGAGTAATAAATGAGAAGCGATAAACCTGATTTTTTAGCATGGTTTTTACCTGGGCTTGAGATAAAAAGATGGCTGTTTTTAATGTTTAGCGGAACAGTTTTTCTTATTGTAGGAATAGCAATTTTACTTGATCTTCACCCGATACATCAGTTTATGGAATTTATTAAAATCGTTGCAGTTAAACTTCCAACAGGCTATACAGGCGGGTTTGCAATTTTAGTTGGTGTTTTGATTTACATTTTAGGCTGGAAACGAGTAAACAACACCATAATCAATGCTATTGATCCCGGAGCGCATCTACTTGAAAATCTTTACCTTAAAAGAAAACTTAATCGCGGACCTAAAATTATCACAATAGGAGGCGGTACGGGACTTAATACAATATTAAAAGGTTTAAAACATATAACAGGAAATCTGACTGCTGTAGTAACAGTAGGAGATGACGGCGGAAGCTCAGGAAGATTAAGAGAAGAAATGGGCGTTTTGCCACCTGGTGATATAAGAAATTGTATTGCTGCCCTTGCAAACGAAGAAAATCTTGTTACAGAATTATTTCAATATAGATTCAAAAACGGTCACGGACTTGAAGGGCATAGCTTCGGTAATCTTTTTCTGACAGCTTTATGCGCAATTACAGGAGATATGGTTTCCGCAGTTAAAGAATCATCAAAAGTTCTTGCGATCAGAGGAAGGGTATTACCTTCAACTCTTGATGATATGAAGCTTTTTGCGGAATTGGAAGATGGTCGTATAGTTTATGGCGAGTCCAATATACCTGATGCTTGTGGAAAGATTAAAAGACTGGGCGCAACTCCTGATAATTTAAAAGCGCTTGATGATGTAATTTATGCCATAGAAGAAGCTGATATTATCATAATGGGTCCCGGAAGTCTTTATACAAGTGTAATACCCAATCTTTTGATTTCTGAAATAACGGAAGCTATATCAAGATCAACAGCAAAGAAAATTTATATCTGTAACATAATGACTCAGCCAGGAGAAACAGACGGATATAGCGTATACGACCATGTGAAAGCTATATTGGATCATTCAAAGCATGGTAATATTCTTGATACGGTGCTTGTAAATGACAATTTGCCTGAAAATTTAGCGAACAAATATAAAGAAGCAAACTCTTTTCCTGTAAAAAATGATTTAGAAAAAGTTAAAGAACTGGGATTAAAAGTCTTAATAAGAAGATTAACAGATGAAAACAGCGAAGGCTTTGTACGTCACAGCGCAAAAAGAATTACTACAATAATTTACAGCTGGTACAAAGGTTCTAATAAACATTCTTGCGATGAAACATGTGAATTCTGCGAAGATCACGATGACTAGGGTTTGATTGAGATGAGTGACTTAAAACCTATTACAGTAAACAAATTATTAAAATACAAGAAACTTGGCAGAAAAATCACCGCGTTGACTGCATATGACTATTCAACAGCAAAAGCCATTGACAAAAACGGAATTGATTTTGTGCTTGTGGGTGATTCTCTGGCTATGGTTGCATTGGGGCATGAAAATACGCTTTCTGTTACTATGGAAGAAATGCTGCATCACACAAAAGCCGTTAAACGAGCAGTAAAAAGGGCAATGGTAGTTGCAGATATGCCTTTTATGAGTTACCAGTCCGATGAAAAAACAGCTTTGCTGAATGCCAGCCGTTTTATTAAAGAAGCGGGGGCTAATGCAATAAAACTGGAAGGTGGATATGAGCATATAATCAACTGCATAAAAAAATGTGTTGAATCAGGTATCCCCGTGCTGGGGCATTTAGGGTTTACTCCTCAATTTTTGCACACTATTGGCGGATATAATGTTCAGGGAAAAAACGTTGAAACCACGAAAAAAATAATGGAACAGGCTAAAGAAATAGAAAATGCCGGAGCTTTTGGTATTGTACTCGAAATGGTTCCTGAGGAATCCGCAAAATATATCACGGAAAATCTTTCAATTCCTACAATAGGAATAGGTGCAGGGAGATATTGTTCCGGGCAGATTCTTGTAATTGATGATGTTTTAGGGAAATATCAGGATTTTTCTCCAAAATTTGCCAGAAAATATGCTGATATTGGAAAAATTACCGAAAAAGCTGTTTCTGATTATATTGAAGATGTCATTTCTTCAAAATTTCCAACAGAAAAAGAAATTTTTACACTAAATGAAGAAGAAAGAAAAAAACTTGAAAACCTCGACTGAAGTAATTACAGAAATAAAATTTTTAAGAGATCAAATAAAAGACTGGAAAAAACAGGGGCTTGTTATAGGTTTAGTTCCTACAATGGGGGCTCTCCATGTCGGACATGAAAGTCTGATAAAAAAAGCCCGCGTAGAATGCGACAGAGTCGTTGTAAGTGTTTTTGTAAATCCTATTCAGTTTGGACCTAATGAAGATTACGATAAATACCCGAGACAGCTTGAATCTGACAAGGAAATTTGTTCAAGAAACAAAGTTAATTTGATTTTTGCTCCGACCCCTCGGGAAATGTATCCTGAAACGCATATATTTACTACAGTGGTTCCTCCTTCATCATATCAGGACAAGCTTTGTGGAAAATCCAGAATTGGGCATTTTAACGGCGTAGCAACAGTTGTTTTGAAACTTTTTAACATTGCTCAACCTGATAAAGCTTATTTCGGACAAAAAGATGCTCAGCAGCTTATAATTATAAAAAAAATGGCTAGAGATTTAGATGTTCCCATTGAAATTATTGGCTGTCCTATAATACGCGACGCTGACGGTCTTGCCTTAAGCTCCAGAAACACATATTTATCTGTGGATGACAGACAAAAAGCGCTAACTTTATCAAAAGTTCTAAGAAATATTAAAGAAAGTTACGAGGCTGGAATCTATTCATGCAAAGAAGCTGTTAATAATGCTTTACATCTGCTTCATCCAGATGCGGAACTTGAATATCTTGAATGTTTAGATGCTAATACACTTGAAAAGGTCGATATCCTTAAAGAAAATACTTTTGTGGCAATAGCCGCAAGAATCAAAAATGTTCGATTAATCGATAATTTGTTATTTTAATCTATACAATTTTTAAAATTATTGTTAAACTGAATATTATATAAGGAAAATAGTAGCTGGGAATTTTTTGTTGGGGTTATATATTGATTAAATTATTAAAAGGATTATTTAAGCTTATTGAAGGTATATTATTTATTTTCCTGCCTATCGTAGTATTTTATTGGTCATTAACTCTTATAAATCTTGATGTTGTTAGACCATTTATAACTATATTAGGCAGTTTTATTGATCCTTTAATTTTGCCTTTCAAAAGTTATCTTGAATACAAAATTACATATGAAAACGACTATACAGTAGATTACACAATTTTATTTTTTGCAGTAATGATATTATGCACGGCGTTTATTTTTACATTAATTGGGCGTATATTAGATTTTATTAATAATATTATCGAAAAAATTCAAAATAAAATAAAAATGCAGGATGTAATTAGAAAAAAACAAGAAGAAAAACAGGCATATATAAATGAAGTAACAAAAAATAATACTATATATGTCGTCTTGAAGCTAACAAGAAATCAAACCAAGGAAGCTTATCTTATTAAATCAGAAGATGCTGATTTCTTTTCGGTTGGATTGGTTGATTCTTATGAATCTTCATTAAAAAATGTTTATAAAAAGTTTAACGGCAAGAATTTTGGACGTCTTGGCGGAACAAATGGCTTAAATAATTACATTTTTACAGATATAAATAAATTTTTAGAATATCTTCCATTTTTCATGGAGCGTATTGAAGAAGTTAATAAAGGTATGCAAGATTTAAATATAAAATTCAGCTATGAAATTGCCTGCCATTGCAGTTATAGTGATGCAAGCGCACAGGTTGATTTAGATATAACATCTACAATTTTGAATCTTTGCGGAGATAGAGAAATACTTTTAAGCGAACTTTTAAAAAGCAGGCTAGGAGTAACAGAAAATAAGACTTTCAAGCTTTATTCCAGAGGAATTTATCTGATAAAAGACAAACAAATGGATGTTTTTAAATTTAAATTAGTTTAAAGATGATATTTCTTCATTTAAGACTTGTAAAACATCTTGAAAAGGTATTTTTTTAATAATTTCGCCTTTTTTAAATATATAAGCTTCCTGTTTTGAGCATGCCACGCCTATATCTGCTGCTTTTGCCTCTCCCGGACCATTTACATGGCATCCCATAACAGCAACTGTAAGCGGTATTTCAATGTTCCTGAATTTTTCTTCGACTTGTTTAGCAAGTTCAATGATATTAACTTCACATCTTCCGCAAGTAGGACAGCTGATTAAATTAAGTCCTTTTTTTCTTATATCAAGAGCTTTAAGTATTTCCCATCCTGCATAAATCTCTTCAACGGGATCTTCCGTTAGTGAAACTCTTATGGTATCGCCAATACCTTGATTTAAAAGTACACCGATGCCTATAGAAGACTTTATTAAGCCAGTTTTTATTGTTCCTGCTTCTGTAACTCCTAAATGAAGCGGATAATTAACTTTTTTAGCTATTTTTTTGTAAGCTTTAATCATAGTAGGGACATCATTGGCTTTTAAAGAAATTTTTATAAGGTCAAAGTCAAGATTTTCCAGTATTTTTACGTGTTTAAGCGCACTTTTAACAAGATTTTTGTAAAGCTTTTCATTATTCTCAAGTAGATTTTTTTCAAGAGAACCGGCATTAACTCCTATCCTGATAGGGATTTCTCTTTCTTTTGCAGCTTTAACAACTTTTTCGATATGCTCATTGTTTCCGATATTCCCCGGATTTAGCCTTAATCCATCGACCCCCTGATTAATAGACTCAAGCGCAAGCCTGTAATCAAAATGAATATCTGCTATAAGAGGAATTTTTATTCTTTTTTTGATTTCGCTTATGGATTCCGCGGCTTCATTGTTAAGCACAGCGACTCTCACAAGCTCACACCCTGCATCCGAAAGTTTGTGAATTTGCTCTACAGTCGCATTTACATCTCTTGTGTCGGTAGTACACATAGATTGTATTGAAATAGGAGCATTCCCTCCTATTTCAATATTTCCGATTGTTATTTTTTTTGAAACTCTTCTTTTTTTCATTTTTCTGTACTTAAAAATCTATTTCAGTAAAAAGTTTATCATAAAAAATAGGTCTGAAATTCAGACCTATTTTTAAATATATATTTCTTGAATTTAATTATCTGATGATTGTTGTTTCTTCAGTTGTAGTAGTTTTTTCAGGTGAATCATTTTTTTGGAATCGAGCAAGAAAAGCATTTAGAGCTTTTCTCCCAAATATTCCATTAGGTACATTATTACCCCAACCAGCTGTGTCTATGTTTCTTAATACAGCTCTATTGTCCAATAAGTACTTGGCGGCTTGTCTCTGTTCTTCAAGGTCAGATGCCGATGTTTTAAGCATAGCTTTGAGGGCACCTTTTCCTATAATGCCATCACGGTGACTTCCTCTAGCTGCAGTATCAAACAATTTAAAATTATCATTTATTGTTTGGGCTGCTCTCTGCGCAGTCATTTCTTGTGGTTTAGGTGGCTTTATCTCATGTTCATGATTGTGTATAGGTTTTTGTTGATAACCATGGTTTGCAAAAATTGAAGGTTGCTGAGAAAAGCTCATCGATGAAAAATTATAACCGTAATTTTGGTTATAATTTGAATAATTATTGTTCCAATACATACTGTTAATACTTTGAATACTCATTTACACTCCTCCTCAAAAAATATAAACATTCACCCCATAAATTAATTCTTAAAATCACCCATATATATAAAAACAATCACAAAACGAGGATTTCAATAATTATAATATTCTTAATAATTCATTACATTTTTATAAAACTTACTTGATGAAACTCTACCGGAAGTTTTTTGCATCAATTCTCTGTTTTTTAAAATTTCTTCAGAAGTACTGTAAAAATTTTCATCATAATATGGAATTCCTGCGTTAGTTTCCAAAATTCCTTTTTCTTTTTCTGTTAAAAAGTTTTTTAACAGTTCACTTTTTTTATATGCAATAGTTCCTGAAGTTTTTTTGCCGATAGGCTCAGTTCTGCCAATAAAAAATCCTGCTTCAATTAGCCCTGTCCTAACAGGAGCAGCAGAACTGTAAGTTGTTAAATTTCCGTTTTCATCTAAAAGTCTGTATAGTTCCCTGAAAAAGTCCACCGTCCAAAGGATGGGAGCTTTTGAGGGAGTAAACGGATCATGAAAAATAAAGTCAGGGTGGCAGAAGCCACTTTTTATATGACTATACTCCTTCAGGGTATTGTTTGATTTTTCGTTGAGACCATTAATAAGCTTTATAGCGCTTCTTGCATCGTCTATAAAAAAGTTAATAGTCAATAAACTGTTTATAGGAGAAGCCTCTCTGTTTCTAGTATTTCTAGACGATATAGTCTGATAATATATATTATGTAATTTCTCTTTAATTTCGAGTACTTCTATACTTTTATATCCCTCGGGTAATAATTCGTCGATATTAGGGCTATATTTATGCACATCTTTTATGTATTCATCAAGGATAGCACCTACATTTATTTGTTTACTAATTGCCTCAAAAAAAGTTTGCTCTAAAAATTGGTTATTAATTCCGTCGAATAAAATACATGAAAGTGCGAGAACTTTCGGATCAATTTCAATAGCGTTAATTGTAATTTTGCATTCAGGATTTATTTTTAAAATTTCAGAAACCGCAACTTTGCTGTTGTAGCCTAAGCCAAAACAAACATCGAGTATTTTGACTTCGTTATTGTGTTTTACAAATTCTAATAATCCTGAAGGTATAGTATATTTTTGCAAAGCTTCTGTGTAAGCACCGATTTTGCTGTGATAAACGTCTTTTACGCTAAAATTATAAAGACTTATTGTTCCGTCTTCAGTAATTATGGGAATAAATTCCACTCGCACGTGCTCCAAATGAAATATCTTATCTATTTATAATGATAACAAATAAAAATTTTAAGTCTGAAATTTTAACAGCTTGAACAATTGCTGATCAAAAGTATTTGCAAATTTTTGTTTATCTTTATTGCTAAACGGTTTAGGTCCGCTTGTCTGAACGCCTGTATCTCTCAAATCAGACATAAAGTTTCTGACTGAAAGACGTTCTCTAATATTTGAAGTAGTAAAAAGATCACCGTGAACGCTTATGGCTACAGATCCTTTTGGAATCACCGCAGCAGCTAGTGGAATATCCTGCGTAATAACAAGATCTTTGTCCTCTGCTCGTTCCGCAATATAATTATCTGCCACATCAGCACCTAAAGCAACTTTTACAGCAGAAAGATATGGGGACTCGGGAAGATAAATAATTTTATTTGAAACAAATATTGTTTCAATACAGCGTTTATGAGCTGCTTTTATAATAATTTCTTTGATTTCGCCGGGGCAGGCGTCTGCATCAACCCAGATTTTCATAAAACACCGCATTAATAATTAACTTCTAGTATTCATCATAGCAGAAATTTATAGAACATTAAAAGTTGTTCAGACAATCATTGTTGTAGTAATTAAAATTTGATAGCATTAAATTTTTTATTGTTTTAGCAATTATTGTCAAAGCAATTATTTGTACTTACGGAAGAATTTTGACGCCTACTCCGTAATTTGTATTTCGAAAACCACTGTAATCCTGCGTATAACTAGGGTTATATCCATAATTATTATAACCATAATTATTTCCTGCTAAACTGTTAAGAATAGGAAGGGCATATTCAAGCACTTTTTGAAGACCTGAAGTACTTTGAGAACTACTGTAATTTTGGTTGTTGCACGAACTATTGTTGCCAAAACTATTTGACATGCTTTGCCACGAAGAGCTTAATGGGCTGTTGTATGCATAAGAATTTCCTCCTGCCGCTGCATTTTTTATCCTGTCTATTCTGTCAATAAGTGCTTCTTGCGGAAAATTTGTCCCGAGTACAGCTATTTCCAGCCTATTGACTCTCTTATAAATATTGTTATTTTGAAATGTATTGCCAAAAACATTTCTTTCAATTCCAGTTATAACAGGATAATCACTATATTCATTATTTTGATCATTATAATACTCGTAATTTTGTGAAAAAGCAGGAAGTGTTAGAACCAACAGAAGATAAGTTAACATTAATAATATTTTTTTGAACATATAACCTCTCCTTTTACTTGCGTTATAATTAAAAAATTAAACTGAACCAGCAAAAATTTTATTACCCTGCTGCGGTATCCAGAAGTTTATAAATTTATTAACAAATAAAAATTTTATGGCTAAGCTGCATTTTGTTCGGGTATATTCATATTTATAAGTGATGAATATTAAATTTCTCAGGATTATAATTAAAATCAAAATATATGGTTAATTTAAATGATTAAATGCACAAAAAAATTTTTCATAGCATTATTTACAGTAGTTTTCGGATTATTATTTTCTGTTTTACCTGCAGAAGCAATTAAAGTAGGCTTGTATGTTAACGTAAATGAAGTAATGGTTGGTACCTCCAAAGGTGGCGTACTTTCTGACGCTCAAACAGGTCAGGATTTGATGATGCTTTCTCAAATGAAACCATATAGGCTTATAAAAAGCGGCTCGGGCATGATAATTTCCGTAGACGGGAAAAATTATCAAATAAATTCTAATAGAATAAAAATAAAGACAATGGAATCAGACGGCTTAGTTTATACAAAAAAACGTTGGTACAGAGGAAATATTCTTGTATATAACTCAGGAAACGGGCTTGTTTTAATAAATGATGTTGACCTTGAAAGTTATATTCAAGGGGTAGTGCCTTCAGAAATGCCGGCACGCTGGAATATAGAAGCCTTGAAAGCTCAAGCTATCGCTGCAAGAAGTTATGCTATTGCTAATATGGGGAAAAGAGCCAAGTATGGTTTTGATGTAAAGGATACAACAGAAGATCAGGTTTACAAGGGTGCATCTGGTGAAACAATAAAAACCAACGGTATCGTCAAAGCTACACGTGGACAGGTGCTTGTATACGGCAATAAAGTTATCCCTGCATATTACCACGCAAGTTCCGGCGGTCAGACGTTGCCCTCAAGCGCAGTATGGAGTAAAGATTTACCGTTTGTGCGTCCTGTAGTTGCTTATGATTCAAATGTGCCTAAAAGCGGTCACGGTATCGGAATGTCACAATATGGTGCAAATGCTCTTGCAAATGCAGGCTATAACGCTTATCAGATATTGGGCTATTTTTATCAAAACGTAAAATTGTATTCGTTTCAGTACTAAATTTATTTAGTTATGAAATTTGTTTACATTTTCAGCTAGAACTTTAAGTTGTTTTTCGCTCATAGCTTGAACTTTTTTTAGTAATACTTTTGCTAAACCTTCGTGTGGTACTGTATATCCGCCTAATTGGTTTCCAGCTGAAGGTGCATTAGCTTCTATATATTTTGTAACCTTTTCCGGAAGTGCTTTTTGTGCAGATAAGATTTTTCTTACATCCTGACAGTGATTACAACCAAAAGCGGGATGTAAATTGAAATTAACTGAATTGATTGACATGATTTTCCCCTTATATTTTTTAAATAAATATTAATTTTTAACTACAATTTTTAAAGCGTGTTGAATAAATATAATTGCTCTTTATTGGTCAAATGTTAAATATTTTTTACAAAAATAATGTATAATTGAAAAAAATATAAAATAGAGGTCAAAAAATGAAGAAAAATTGGGATTTAATAGTGGCAGGCGGTGGTACTTCCGGTGTAGCTGCTGCAATTTCAGCAGCAAGACAAGGCTGTAAAGTTTTGATTGTTGAGAAAAACAGCTTTCTTGGCGGCACAGCAACAGGTGCACTTGTTACTCCAATGATGAAAAATATTACCCAATCAGGAGAAAACCTCACAAAAGGAATTATTTTGGAAGTCTTGGACAGACTTGCTAAAACAGGAAACAGCGCAACATTTGAAGACGGTAACCAGGGATGGTTTAACCCTGAAATGCTGAAATGCGTGCTTGACGATTTTTGCGAAGAAAATAACGTTGAAATTCTTTTTGATACGGTAGTTCTTGGTGCCGAAGTTGATAATAAGAATATTACCGCTATAAAATGTTGGAATAAGTCAGGATTATCCGAATTACAGGCAAAATATTACATAGATGCAACAGGTGATGCTGATTTGGCGGCATTAGCTGGTGTTCCTTTTGAAAGCAATGAACACCAGGCCATGAGCTTAAGATTTATAATTGCAAATGTGGATTTAGATGCTTTTGCAAAGTGGTTAGAAGAAATCGACCCTGATAGCAGTGTTACAGCTATTGATTATCATAATTTTGAATCAATTTTGCTATCTACAGCGCATACATGGGACAATCTAGGCTGGAAATTAAGACCTTATTTTAGTTTTGCTGTAAGAGAAGGCGTTTTAAAAGAAGAGGATGCTGCTTATTTTCAAGTATTTTCCATACCCGGACAAAAAAATTCGATAGCTTTTAATTGTCCAAGAATTTCTTCTGATAAAGAACTAGATCCTCTTAATGCTGAAGATGTTTCTTATGCTTATAAACAGGGCAGAAAACAAATTAGAAGACTTGTTGAATTTTGTAAAAAATATCTATCGGGTTTTGAAGAGGCTTATGTTAGCCAAATTGCTCCACAGCTTGGAGTTAGGGATTCCAGACGGATAAACGGATTATATCAGCTAACCGAAGATGATATTTTAAACGCTAAAAAGGTTGAACACCCTGTAGCAAAATCAAATTACCCTGTTGATGTCCACGCCAAAGAAAAAGGCAAAAACGAATTAAAACATCTTCCTCCTGATCAATACTATGAAATTCCTTTGGAATCACTAATCCCCGAAAACATTGAAAATCTTTTAGTCGTTGGAAGATGTATATCCACGACATTTAAGGCGCAAGCTTCTATCAGGATTCAGCCAAACTGCTGGTCAATGGGTGAATATGCAGGCAAATATGTTGCTGATAAAATAAAAAATTAAGAGGCTTTTATGAATAAAAATATATTAATGACAGCTGTTATGCCGCATCCACCCATAATTATACCGGAAGTCGGTCAAGGCGAAGAATTAAAAGCTCAAAAAACAATAGACGGATTGCAAAAATTATCACAGGAAATCGTTGATTTAAATCCCGAAACAATAATTATCATTACTCCTCATTCAGAATTTAACAGGCATTTTTTCAGCGTATATTCTGCACCTGTTTTAAGCGGTGATTTTGCAAATTTTAGGGCTACACAGGTCAAACTTGAGTTTGAAAACGATGTGGATTTTATTAGAGAACTGGAATTTAAAATTAAAGAAGAATTTATCAGATTAAACTATATTTCTGCAAAGCCACTCGATCATGGAAGCATGGTGCCGTTGTATTATCTGTCAAAAGCAGGTTATAGAGGCAAAATTGTAGTAATTAATTACAATATGCTCGATAAGGGAAAACACAAACTTTTTGGACAATTCATTGCCGAAACAGCCGAAAAACTTGAAAGAAAAACTGTATTTATTGCAAGCGGCGACTTGAGCCACAGATTAATTCCGGGAGCTCCCGCAGGGTATAACCCCGATGCCAAGGACTTTGATGAATTAATTGTAAGCAGTATAAAAACAGGCGATTTTGAAGCAATAACAGATATTTCTTATGAAGTGCGGGACATTGCAGGCGAATGCGGATATAATTCTATTATGGTTGCGTTAGGCGTAATCAATGATAAACCCGACAAGAATGAAGTAATATCATACGAAGGACAGTTTGGCGTCGGTTACATAGTCGCAAAACTGTAGTTAAAAAGGAAATATATAATAATGCATCCCGCAAAATTAGCACGATTAACCGTTGAAACATATATAAAAACTTATAAAATCCAGCCTGCTCCAGAAAAATTGACAGGTGTAGAAATTAAGCAAGCAGGGGCGTTTGTTTCCATAAAAACATATGATAACGAACTGAGAGGCTGTATAGGGACAATTTTATCAACAGAAGATTCAATAATAAAAGAAATTATAAATAATGCCGTATCAGCAGCCACAAGAGATCCGAGATTTCCTGCTATCATAGAAGAAGAACTTGAAGGTCTTAAATACTCGGTGGATATCCTGCACCCTCCTGAAAGAGCTTTCACGATAGAAGAGCTCGACCCAAAAAATTACGGCATAATAGTAATTTCAGAAACAGGCAAACAGGGGCTTCTTTTACCTGACTTGGAAGGTGTTGATACTGTTGAACAGCAAATTATGATTTGTCAAAGAAAAGCCGGCATGAGTAATAGTGAGAAATTTTATCTGAAAAAATTTAAAGTTGACAGATATCCTGAAGAATAATTGTCTTTATTTGTCATATATTAAAATATATTAATAAAAATTGAATAACCAAAAGCTTTAACCACATTGATTTTTCTGAAATTCAATGTGATTTTGCATTATTTTTAGTAAATTTTTTGTCTTTATAATTTTTTATATTAATAGGAAGGAATAAATTTTAGGGATGGGATTTAGTACATCAGTTATAAATATAAAAAATGAACCTGTAACTATTTCACAAAATAGAGACGGTATTAGATCTAGCTTAAATGAAGATAAAATAAAATTGTTTAATGCTTCTAATACTTCTAATAAACAAGATTTATCAAATAATAAAAAATTTGATTTAAGTGAAGCAGGCAGGAATTTTTTGGCAGGAATGAAAAAGCCTTTTAATGAAGTTATAAAATATGCTAAAGCTCATCCTATACAGGCTATAGTTATGGGCGGAGCTTGTGTTGGATTAACAGCTCTTTCTCTTGCTTTTCCAGTAGTTGGATATGGATTAACTGCTCTTGGTTGTTATTTTATAGCTAACCCTCTTATAAAAGAGGTTAATAAAGTAACTAATGCAAAAAATGGAGATGATAAAGAAAAAGCTTTTGCTGATTTTGGCGAATCTGCGAGCTATGTAGCGCTTACTTTTGGAACTAATGCATTGGGTAAAGTAATTCCTCATTCAGAAACAAGTAAAGCCACTAAAGTAATACATAAAGGCGGTAAGCACCTGATAAATATGTGGAGCAATGCAACAGATGTTGCATCTTATGGACCAAGAACTTCTGATATTGGGTTCATTGGCTCAAATTTCTTAAATTTAACACGTAAAATATTGCGTGCCGGTGAAACTTCTTACGAAACCAACAAATAAATCAATTTTACAAATATCTTTTATCATAGAAAATATATTTTAATAACGGTTCTGCTCTTTTAAATATAGGGTCTTTACTTTTATAAATATATTCGTATTCGTCTAATTCACCTTGAGAAATTTTTTCAATTTGGGCTTGTGCAAGATTAGTAAAATCTTCTTCAAGAAACTGAGTAAATTCTTTTTTGTTCGACACGCCATTTTCAATAATTATAGGCTCTCCAATTTCTGCAAAAATCTCCGGTCTGACTTCTCTTACATAGGTATATTTTAGTGAAACAGGAAATAAATTTATTCCTCCGACTTTATGGCTTATATAAGACAATCCACTTTCGAATTTAATAGGTCGATAATCAGGAGGCATAACCCTACCCTGTGGGAAAATCCATACCATATTTTTGGAATCTTTTAAAAGATCTACAGCATAATTGATTGATTTTAAAGCGTCTATAGGTGAATCTTTTTCTACAGAAAACCCACCTATTTTTGATAGTAAAGGTAATTTATATAATTCCTGAATCATTAAATAAAAATTGGCGTTAAACATTTTTCTGCAAATGTAATATGCAACCTGACCATCATGAAAACAACTATGATTGCCATAAAATAAACTTGCATAATTCGGATTGGCAAGATTTAAGTTTTTCTTATTTTTGATTCTTACAGAAGAAAAAGTATGTTCAATCAGCCAATAAACCCATGGTTCAATCAACTTTGACCAGAACCTGTCTTTATTTGCCGGAATCATTGGCTTAGCGTGCTGTTCTGAATTATTAAAGTTTTCAGTTGCATTAGCAACAGTTGTTCTGTTAACTTTCATGATCCCTTAAAAACCCAAAAATTTCTTACACATTTTATTTCTATTTTTTACATTTTTTTTATTTTAAGCATTCCCTGTATGTATAATATTGATGACAAATTTACTAATATTAAAATTTATGATATTTTAGGTTTATAAATTTAATTGTGAGGTACGGCATGTCGCATATTCATATACCTGATGGAATTTTGCCTTTATGGCTGTGGGTTTTAGGATATATTTTAATTGGAATTTTCTTTATAATTGAAGCTTTTTATATTAAAAAATCCCAAAAACAGGCTAAATTCTCTTTGATAAGTATAATGGCGGCGTTGATGCTCTTAACAATGTCTATTCCCATACCGTTTCCTGTACCTTATCATATTAACCTTTCAGTATTAACAGGAATTATTTTGGGACCGACACTTGCATTTTTTGCAATATTTACTTCAAATTTGCTTCTTGTATTTATAGCGCATGGCGGAATTACTGTTATCGGCTTAAACACTTTAGTAATAGGCATTGAAGCCTCTTTAGGCTATTATGCGTTTAAATTTCTCTATAAAAAAACTGATAAAATATTCTTTTCAGCTTTTACAGCAACTTTTTTTGCTTTAATAATTTCAACATTTCTTACTATAGGAATAGTTTACGCAGGAACGCACAATTTTAGCACTTTTTCTAATTCACATTGCAGCAATAAAGGAGTTCATCAGGAGAAATTAAGCGTTCACAATGAAAAACATCTTGATAACGAGCAAATTGAACAGCAGAAACATAATAAAACCGAAGAAAAGTTTAATATAAAAAGATTCTTATCACTTATGTTTATATTCGGCCTTATAGGCTGGATTTTAGAATCATCCCTAACAGGCTTTATCGTTAGCTATATAAAAAGAGTAAAACCTGATATATTACACAAATTTGAAAAAGAAAAAGACATAGAGAAAATAAAAAATGAAAATAGCTGATTTAGATTATTATGCAACGTTTGGAAACACTTTTCTTCATAAGGTGCCTGTAAAACTTAAATTATTTGACATTGCAATAATATTAATTAGCGCACTTTTTATTAAAAACATCTATACATTGGGTGTTATATATGCATTTTTGCTTTTAATTCTTATGTTTTCAGGAATTCCAAGATTAAAAACATTTAAAATTTCTCTCTATCCATTAATATTTGCTTCATTATTTTTGTTTTCTGTTAATAATTTAACATTACCGACAGCTTTAAATTTAATATTTAAAGTTTTATGCATTTCAACTTCTTTTGCTATTTTAATATTAACAACATCATACATACAAATATTTAAAGCAATGAGTGGTTTTTTGCCGGATATAATGGTAAATATTCTTTTCAATACTTACAGATCTCTTTTTATAATCAATAATACTCTTGATAATCTTTTAACAACAGTGCGATTAAGAGGAGGAGTAAGTATTTTCAGACCTGTTTATTCACTCAAAACTATAGGTAACCTCGTAGGCTTTTTTGTTATAAAATCAATAGAGACAAGCGAAAAAATGTATGAAGGGTTAAAATTAAGAGGCTACTCAGATAAAGTCTTTTGTTCAAGGGATTAAAATGGAAAAAATTATAGAAATTAGCTGTTTCGAGCACGTATATCCTGATAAAACTAAAATTGAACTATGCGGAATAGAATTTATAGTCTGTAAAGGCGAGAAAGTTGCTTTGCTTGGTCCGAGCGGTGGCGGTAAAACTACTTTAATTAAACATGTTCTCGGCTTATTAACTCCGTCACACGGAGAAATTAGAGTTTTTGGAGTAGATCCTTATAAAGAATACAATAAAATAAAGAAAAGAATAGGTGTAGTCCTACAAAATGTTGATGAACAGCTTATAGGTCCTACTGTTCTAGAAGATGTAATGTTTTCCCCGCTTAATTATGGACATTCTCAAGAAGAATCAAAAGAAATGGCGTTGAAAATTCTGGAACAGTTTGGAATATCTGATTTGAAAGACAAAATAATTCATTATCTCTCAGGCGGTGAAAAACGAAAAGTGGCACTTGCAGGAGCGCTTGTGCTTCATCCCGAGTTATTAGTGCTTGATGAACCTTTTTCAGGTCTGGACATTAGATCAGAAAAGGAATTTATTAATTTAATTAATCAAATCTGCGAGGAAATGCGTATAAGCGTTGTAATTTCTACTCATAATGTTGAATTAGTTTCGGAATTTGCTGATACGATGTATTTAATATCTTCTAAAAACCGATTATCTACTAAAGGCAGTCCTAGAGAAGTTTTATATATGGACGAAGAACTTAAAAACTATAGTCTTGAAGAACCAACCATTGTAAAACTTTTCCATTCTCTGAAAAATGAAGGTTTTAGTTTTGAAACAAATCCAATTAACGTGGAAGAAGCAGTAGAAGCTTTAAAAAAATAAAACTATCGCAAAATTTTATTAATAAAATTCCTGATTTTCATAATATTTTTCTTGGTCTGAAAGGTTGTTATGTTGAATAAAACCTCTTCATAATTGCAAAACCAGTTTTTGTAGGGTTCAGAGCCTCTGCCAAAGTCAAATTTTTCGGTATTACCTGCAAATACTTCTGTAATTAAATCATATAAAAGTACTTTTCCCGGTGAAATTTGTTTATAATTTATGTCATAAGTCGGCATACTTGACCAGAATTTTTTGGCGGAATCCATAAACCCAAAATGATATGCGACTGTTTTATCAGATTTTTCCAGAGATAACCTTGATAAAATACTAAAATCAGTATTTAAAACCAAATCCTGCAAGAAATTGGCTACCTTGGGTTTTTTGACAAATAACCCTCCGCCCCATCTTGCTTTATGAAATTCTATAAACTCTTCAACATACTCTTTTTTTCTATCTGCTTGATACTCAAACTTTAGCGCCTCATCAAAAAGCTTAACAGCGTTGTTTTTGCACCTTATGTTGTCGTCTTTTTGTTTTCTTTTGAAGCTGAATGTTTTTTTGATTGCAACAGGCTTTGTTTCGAGCACATGGGAAACCTGCCTTATTCCTCGTTGCGAAAATCTCTTAACTATTGTTTTACCGAATTCTGATTCGCTGTTTACATACCTGAAATTAATATCCAGCTTGTTATTTTGAATATAATCAATCAATTCATTAATGTTCTCAGGTTTTTCGTATAAAATATTAAATTCGTCATACAAATCAGGTTTTGTGCCTATGAGCGTCAGCCTTCCTCCTCTAACATAAAGAGGGGCTAAAAGTTCAAGCTCGTTATTTTTCCAGAGCGTGATGATGAATAATTTTTGTTTTTTACCGAAATGTTTAAACCAGATTCTGCACCATTCATAAGATAAATTATAATTAGCACCTTTGTTATAAAGTTTTTTCCAGTTTTGTACGAGAATTTCATCGTCAAAGCCGTTAAATACCTTAAATCCGTCAGGAACAGTTATATTTTTAATCGGATTTTCTAATTTTTCAGAAATTTCCTGCATATTTACCGCAAAATCACTTAATTATTTTTTTCAATTATAACATGGACGTTATTTGCTATATAATTAAGTAGTATTATTAAATTAATACAAAATAATATAATATTAAAAATTTAAGGAGAATTTTATTATGTCTAAAGATAAAGGTGGAAAAAGAGAAATTAAAAAACCTAAACAAAAAAAAGCTCCAAAATCCCCTAATTCAGATAATTCTAATTATAGCAAGCCAACTGAGACAAAATAATACAAGATGAACAACACAAAAAATTAATAAAATCCGGTTATGCGATAATTCAATTATTATTAACAACAGAGGTTATATTTATCATTAATGATTTTATAAAAATATTAAAACAAGCTCATTTTAAGCTGGTTGGTCCAAAATTAGAGAGTGTTAAAAAAATTTTAGAAAACTACATCTCTGATGGTTATGCTATATCTGATTTTAATGTGTATCATAAAGTCGATCCGGTTAATCGCTGTCAAGACGGTCGACATGTTAAATTTAGCATCAGCAAAGAAAATGAAAAAGAATGTATAGAAATCAGCATTGCAAAAGTTTAGACATGGATTATGAAAATATTGCATTAAATATTGACGAAATAAGAGAAAACTTTCCTGTAACAAAAAACCTGATTTATCTGGATCATGCAGCAGTTGCGCCATTTCATAATGGCTCAAAAATTGCACTTGAAGAATACACGGAACATTTTTTGAATCAGGGTATAAGAAATTATGACTACTGGTATGAAAAAACAGAACAAATCAGGGAAAGCTTCGCAAAATTTATAAAAGCTGACAAAACAGAAATTGCTTTCATAAAAAGTACGTCAGCAGGATTATCAATGCTGGCAAACGGAATTCATTTTCAGGAAGGTGAAAATGTCATTATTCCTGATATTGAATTTCCTTCTAATATTTATCCCTGGCTTAATTTGCAGCGAAAAGGCGTAAATGTAAAATTTTTAAACTGTGAACAGGGAATATTAGACTTAAATAAGCTTGAAAGTTTAATAGATGAAAAAACACGGGTGGTTTCGATCAGCTGGGTGCAATTTACAAACGGGTATAGGGTAGACTTGTCTAAAGTCTCAGAAATTTGCCGCAACAAATCAAATCAATACGGTAAAAAAATCTATTTTTGTGTTGATGCAATACAGGGCTTAGGTGCTTTAGATCTTGATATAAGTCAAATAGACATTGATTTTTTAGCGGCTGACGGACATAAATGGTTTCTTGCAGCAGAAGGGTCTGGGTTTTTGTATTGTAATAAAAGCATTCTTGACGATATTCATCCTGCTACTGTAGGCTGGAAAAGCGTAATTAATCCTCTTGATTTTACTAACATTAATTTTGATTTGGAAAAATCTGCCAAAAAATTTGAAGAAGGCAGTATGAATTTAGCAGGAATCCTAACACTGGGAGCCAGCTTGGAGCTTTTTAACAAATACTGCATTAATAACATAGAAAAAAGAATTTTAAACCTTTCAAAATATGCCTGTAAGCTTTTGAAAGAAAAAAACATTGAATTAGTTACTCAAAATAATGATTTTTGCAGATCAGGAATAGTTTCTTTCAAAACAAAAAATATTAATGCTGATTATGAAAAGCTTTTGAAGCTGAATATACAATTTTCTAAACGTGGAGAATTTTTGAGAATATCTCCTCATTTTTATAATATTGAACAAGAAATTGAATACTTTGTTGATAATTTGTAATAAGTAATGATTTTAATAATAGATATAAACGTCTATTGGGTTAATTAACAAACTTCTTCTTCATTACTATGTAGATGTTTAGCTATTTAAAATTGCATGTTATCAAATCATCATTTAAATTATTGTTAATTATTTAAATTATTTTTGTTGATTTTTAAATATATTTGAGAGATAAAATAATATAAGATAAAACAATGTATACATTATTATTTATAAATCAATTTACATATAGTAAGAGTTTAATATGTTGAAATAGCATGAATTTTATTTAATGAATGAATGAGGTGAACATGACGGAGCAAAAAACTCGCAAAAGAGGACCAAGTAAAAAACCGGGGTTCAGGCAGGAACTCAGGGTTACTCCGTTGGTTGAAAATGTATTTAATAATTTAAAAGATAAATATGATTTAAAAAATAATTCTGAAGCCTTACACAAAATCGCAGAAATATATTTTTCGAATAAGGATTATTTACCCGAACATAATTAAAGAAAGAGTCCGTTAAATTAAGCGGACTCTTTCTTTAATTTATGTGATAAAATAGCTTTGGGTATGGACTTAATAATAAAAGATTTAACGGTCTGAAATGATAAAAACCATAAGTATTAAAGACTTTGTTCTGATCGATGAGCTAAAAGTTAGCTTTGATAAAGGATTAAACATACTAACAGGTGAAACAGGTTCTGGAAAAAGTGTAATCATTGACGCAATTGATCTTGCTTTTGGAGCCAGAGCTTCCAAAGACCAGATAAGAACAGGCGAAAATAAAGCTTTAATTGAATTGTATATTCAAATTAGCCTGGATTTTCCACTAGATATGCTTGAAGAAAACGGGATAGATATTGACGAAGATAATTTCCTTATAATTTCAAGAGAAATTACCCAAAATGCAACGCGTTCAAGAATTAACGGAGTGCTTGTTTCCCAAAGTTTTGTCCAAGCTTTAAGAAGTCAACTTGTTGATATTCACAGTCAGCATGAATCTTACAACTATATTCAGCCTAAAACCCATATAAACCTTCTAGATGGATATGGACGAGAGGAACATAATGAGCTTTTAATCAATTATAAAAATGTTTTTTCTGAATACAAATCAGTACAAAAAGAACTTGAAATTGCTCAATTACAAATTCAATCAGGAACACAAAAAATTGATTTTCTGAAATTTCAGATTGAAGAAATTACTAACTCTAAAATACAAAATATAAACGAATTTGATGAATTAATGCAGGAAAGATCAATTTTACTTAATTCCGAAGAGCTAAAAACAATAGCTTATTCAGGATATGAAATTCTTTATAATCAGGATAAAAGCTTAATTGATGTTTTAAACTCCCTAAAAAATAAGCTGATTAAAGCTTCAGAATTTGATGAAAATCTGTCAAAGCTTGCAGAAATTATTGACTCAAGTTCAATTAATCTTAAAGAAGCCTCAAATGAGCTAAGAGATTATTCTGAAAATCTTGAAACAAGTCCTGAAAGACTTCATAAGGTTGAAGAAAGAATAGAAATTCTGGATAAATTAAAAAGAAAATATGGTCCTGAGCTCTCTGATATTTTGAATAATCTGGAAAAATTCGAGATAGAGCTTTCTGAAATTAGCTTTAGCGATGAAAAAATACAGAAATTATCCAAAAGAGTTGTTGAATTAAGAAAAGAAACAGAAAGTTTATCCGAAAAATTGTCTATTTCAAGAAAAAATCTTGCTAAAACGCTTTCTAGTCAGATTCAAAATAAACTTATAAAGCTGGAAATGCCTAATGTTAAATTTGAAATCAGTATTGAATCAGCTAAAGAACTTTCAACCAAAGGAATAGATGATGTTGAGTTTTTGATTTCACCAAATATAGGAGAACCTCTAAAACCGCTTTCAAAAATCGCAAGCGGGGGAGAAATTTCAAGGGTTATACTTGCGATAAAAACCATATTTGCACAGTCTGACAAAGTAAATACAGTGATTTTTGATGAAATTGATACAGGAATAAGCGGAAAAACTTCTCAATCCGTATCAGAGTCACTCGCTGAACTCGGCTTCAGACAGCAGGTTTTATGCATAACCCATCAGCCTATTATAGCTGCAATGGCTGATAAACACCTTTATATCAGGAAAATTCAGGATGAAAATTCAACAAAGATTTTAATTGATGAATTAAATCAGGATGAAAGAATTAACGCGCTGGCAAGTCTTGCAAGCGGATTTAATAATGATGAAAACTCTCTGAAATTTGCAGCAAGTCTGCTGAAACAGGCTAAAGCATTTAAAAGTTCTAATGATTTTATTTCAGAAAGCTGCTTTTCTTAATCAAAATAGTATAAATGCTTATGATTACAGATGTATGCAAAACGAAATATAAGCCATTGAGCGGGTTAAAGAAACTTCTTAGCAATATCGATATTCCTAAGCATAATAACAATATAATACTGCTCTTTATAACACTTTTATAGGGAATTTCCCAAACTAAATTCTTTATTTTGATAACAATACTGAGTATTAAATATAAAAAGTTTGATAAGATAGCTGCTATACCTATTCCCAGTAGTCCAAATTCAGGAATTAGTATAATATTAAACAAAATTCCTGAAAGACCGGAAAAAATTCTTATATACATATCGATTGATGTTTTTTTCGCAATATGATACTGAGCTGTGGTAATCTCTGTTAAACCAAGACAAAAAGCACTTAAGGCTAGAAATGGAATTAAAATAAATGCATCAGAAAATTTGCTGTTTGCAAAAATGGAAACGATTTCTTTCGGATAAATGCATAAAATAAAAGTTATAGGAACAAAAACAACAAAATAAATTTCTATAAGCTTTGAAATTATTGGTCTTACATCTATTCCCGACTCATATTTGCTGAATAATCTAGGAATTGCGGCCATAGAGATTATTGAAAATAAAGGCATCATAATAGAAAATGTAAGATTATACCCGACACCAAGCTGACCATTGTATGCGGAGCCATTAAAATGCTGCAATATAAACCTGTTACTTTGAGTTATTGTCCACATTCCAAAGCTTGCTAGTGCTAGAGGCGCACCATACTTGTATAAACCTTTCAATATATTGAATTCAATTTTTTCACGATCTACCGATTTATGATATTTTGTTTGAAAAATCATTATTATATCAATCAGGACTATTGAACCCCCCATTCCTATAAGTAAAGCTATTGCACCTAAATGAAATTGATTGATAAGGAAAATAGCTGTACCGACAGTTAAAAGTTGATTAATAATTACTGAAAAAGTGTAGGTTAAAGGTTTTATTTGAGCTCTTAGTATTTGAAAAAGCAACGCCCTTATTGCTATCGGAATAATTAAAACCATAACAAAGAATAGATAATTTGAAGGAATTTGAAAGAATTTTTCTATAGGTTTAAAAAATAAAAAACCTGCTAAATACATTATCAAAAGGTTCGAAATGAGCAAAACAAGTATAGTCGAAAAATATGATTCTATATTATCTCTTTTAAAGTTTTCTTTAAAAAATCTAAGAGCAGAAACTCCAATCCAGTCAGAAAAGATAATTGCCAGAAAGCTTATCACAGCAGTAGAAACCATATAAAGCCCATATTCTTTAGGAGAAAGCAAGTTTGTGTAAATAGAAACCATTAGTAAGTTAATTAATGTTCCCACTATTTTGGAAGGAGCGTATTTAATAGCATCTTTATATATGTTAGTTAAAGACTCCCCGGTTATTGAGGAGTCTTTAATGCCATTATTATTTGTATATTCGTCAGGTTTAGAATGCATACTGGGTTAATACCATTAATCTCTTACTGTCTTTTCCTGTTTGATTGCTTACTGCTATGGCATCAAGCTGAAGTTTTATGTTGCTTCCCGCAAAGAAATAATTTGTGCCTAATGTATACTCGGTGTTAGAGTTTTGTTTAATAAGCTGATTTGGATTGAATATATCATATTTTGCCAACAATTGAATTTTAGGTGTTAAATCGTATGTTGTTTCTGCAAACATACCTTTTGCATTAGTGCCTAAAGATCCATAGCCATGTCTAAATGCCCATTCACTTTTTAAACCTAATTTCTTGTATTTATAACCAAGTGCAGCACCGTAAGTTTGAGATTCGTATCTTGTTGCAACGGTTGTATTTGCGTTTTGCTGCCTATAAGCACCGCAGCCTAATTCAAGTTTTCCGTATTGTGGCAATTTATACAAAGGTTTTACTGTAGCCCATCCGCCAATACCCATGTTGTTAGTTGAATCTTTATAATTTTGACCTGCACCATTATAAGCACCTGCATAATAGTCAAATAATGGATAAGTTCCTGCAATTTTAATGCCCATATCTCTATAGTCACTAAAGTTTCTAGCAATTTGAGATCTGTCAACAGTGCTTAATGCTAATGGAGATGCGGTTCCTTCGACACCTATTGGAATTCTGGTCTGTCCAACGAAAACAGTATGATGCGGAAGTATATCAGTAGAAACATAAGCATCTCCAAGAAGACCGCCTACTATTGTTGAGGAAGTTGATCCACCCCAGGTTCTATGAAAATTAAGACCTGCCATATAATTTAGGTGGGGAGCAATTTTTCCTGAAAATCGAACATCTGAAAGAGGTATTGAGAAGTTAGGCTGATAATTATCAGTACCCTTTTGAATATTGCCATTGTACTTAAACTGAAAGGAGCCTCCGACTTTAAAATCTTCTCCATAACCATATTTAAGTGTTTTACCGTTAGATTTTTCAATATTACTAACTGTACCCTGTAATTTATTAACAGAATCTTCCAAAACAGCAACTCGACCAGTAAGAGCAGTTATTTCTTCAGAAAGTTCATTTTTAAGTATGTCAATCTGAACTTTTTCTGATTGATCAATATTTATTTTTTCCTGTTCAACTTTACCTATTAAATTTACAAGAATAACTGCAGCTTCATTTCTTGTCAAAGCCTTTGAACCGTCAAATTTTTCACCTGCATCACCGACCAATAAACCATATTTTCTGGTAATATTTTCCAGTGATTTATATGCCCAGTGCCTGCTATTTACTTCTTTTGCCGTGATATTAACCGCAGGCTTGAAATTTGCTTGTGAGCTTTGCAATTCATCAAGTGTAACATTTTTTGCTAAAACTGACGAGCCAAACACTAAGAAAGCTATTGATGCAGCTAAAAAAGTATTATTATTCATTAAATTAATTCCTTTTTATAACGTGTAGGATAAATTATACAGTTATCCATTAAATTAAGATTACTGTATCTAATGTATTTTGCAGATATAAAAAGAAATTAAATTTTAAGAAAAATTAATTTTTAATTAACATCTTGGTATGTTATAAATATAAATAGTAAGATATTAACGTATGCATCTATAATAATATTCAAGGTTATATTTAATAATGGCAACTAGAAGTATAAAAGAGATAATTGATAATATGATAGGGATTCCTTCCATGCCTACGGTGGTATCGGAATCTCTTAACTTAATTGATAACCCAAACTCAAATGTTAAACAGCTTGCAGATATTATTTCAAAAGATATAGCAATAACTACGCAGATATTAAAACTTGTAAATTCGGCATATTATGGTTTTCCTTCACAAATAACCACTATTAATAAAGCAATGGCTCTTCTAGGGTTTAATACAATCAGAAGCCTTATACTCAGTGTAGGATTAAAGCCAATGTTGATGACAAACAGCGGAAAAGCATTATGGGAACATTCTATTAGATGTGCTGTGGCTTGCCAAATGTTAAGCAAAAGTCTTAATGTTTTAGATCCTGATGAAGCTTTTGTTATGGGTTTACTCCATGATATAGGCAAATCTGTTATGGAAGGTGCCAATAAAGATGCAATAAAAGAAATAACCAGGCTAACAGGATTAGGAGCTGATGTACTACAGGCTGAAAAAATGTTTTTTGGATTTACACATACTGAACTTGGCAGAGAATTGGTTATTAAGTGGAAATTGCCTTTAACTATTGGTACAGCGATTCGTTATCATCATAATCCCCTTGCTTCTGAAAGCAAGTTACATTCTTGTCTGGTGTATGTAGCAGATAGAATTTCTAGAGAGCCGCTTAAATATCCTGTACTAGATCCTGACATGGTTGATTCATTCGATTTTGAAATTCAGGATCCTCTTGAGTTAAGAGAAAAAGTTTTTGAATCAGCAAATCATATTATATCTGCTCTTACATAAGAAAATTTTACATAAATATTCTTAAAACATTGCTAAGGAATGATCCTGTTATAAATGCACTCACCCAGGAACCAATCCATATTAAAGAAGCTTCTTTCCAACCCCTTTCTTTGAACATAATAACTACTGAAGCAATGCAAGGAACAAATAAAGTAATAACCACAAGACTTACAATTATTTGCGAATGGTTTAAAACAGCAATTCCTCCGTTTAAACCTGCCATTCCTGCTAATCCCGCAGCTCCAAAATCTCTTCGTATCAATCCCATAATAAATACATTTGCAGTTTCAGGCGGTAAGTGAAGCAAATTAACTGTAAGAGGAGCTAAAGCTTTTTGAATAAAAATTAATGAACCCGATACCTGCAATATACTTATGAATAAAGAACCTAATAAAAATAAAGGCGTAGCTTCAATAAGAAAATGCTTGGTTTTAGAAAGTGTTTTATTTATAACATTTTTGAATAAAGGCAATCTCATTGGAGGCAAATCAATAAAAAGATGAGTAGATTCCCCCGGAAGTATCTTATTTAAAACAGTTCCGACTATAGTAAGAATTGTAAAAATAGTAATCAGATAAATCAGCCATGCTTTTAATCCTCCGGCTATGGCAATTAAGCCTATAATGAGACCTAATTGGGCTGAACAGGGGATTATTAAACCAAGAACTGCCGTTGCAATAGTTCTTTCTCTCTGTGATCCTAATATTCTTGTTGTTATCGTTGCCATTGTAATACATCCAAAGCCAAGAATTAACGGAATTATAGCTCTTCCATTCAATCCTAATTTTGTTAAAAACCTGTCAGTTAAAGCGGCTAACCTTGGCAAATATCCCGAATCCTCAAGAATTGCCATAAACAAGTTGAAACTAAACACAAGCGGGAGCAATAATCCTAAAATATACTGAAAAGTCATTGTTAAAAGACCAAATTCACCTACTAAAATTTGATTTATGCTGCCTGATGGGATTATTGAATTAATAATATTTGTTATAAAAGGAAAGTAATATTTTAATAGAATTTTATTCTCTAAAAAATCAACAATATTGCCTGCAACCATTACCCCGACAACCTGATATAGGGCAAAAAGCACAAAAGCAGCTGTTATTACCCCAGCTACAGGATTTAATAATAAATTCCCGAGATATCCTGAAATTGTAAAATCATTTTCTTTAGTAGATAAAATATTTTCTATAATTTTGTTGATTTTTTTTCTTCTGCTCGAATAAATAACTTCTTTTTTGTCAAAATCTGATTCCAACTCGGAAATAATTTCAATTCGTTTTACTTTTTCAAGATTTTCGTCAGCTATAAAATTCTTTAGATAATCCGATACAATGCCTGAAGTAATTTGAGAATTATTTGTTAATAAATCCTTTATCTGACAAATGCCTTGATTTTTCGTTGCTATAGCAGTTATAACTTTTACACCAAGGTGTTTTTCAAGAATTTCCGAATTGATTTTGATTCCATTTGAAATTGCCTCATCATATTGATTCAAAACAACTATTAAAGGAAACCCCATGTCTATCAACTGCAAAGTTAAAAATAAATCTCTTTCGAGGCTCAGTGCGCTAACAACATTAACAATAATATCGGAATTTAAAACAATATTTTTGGCAATAATTTCTTCATCATTATGGTTTCCGATACCATAAATCCCCGGAGTATCTATAAGCTTTCCAAAAGAAGTGTCCGCTGTTGGCGTATCAACAGTTGTTCCTGGATAATTGCTAACTTCTACGTAATAACCTGTTAAAACATTAAAAATAACTGATTTACCGACATTAGGATTTCCAACCAGCGCAATATTTAATAATTTACCATCTGTTTTAATTTTTTGATTAGCGGAACATCCTTTGCATCCTCCACAACTTAAAAGTGACATTTTATACCTCTTTTACCAGAATTTCTTTTGACAAACCTTTTCCTATTGCTATTTGTTGTTGATTTTTTTGAATAACCACAGTACCTAATTTTGCTATGCATTTAATAACCTGACCAACTTCAATTCCAAATCTGGCAGATTGAAGCCTGGTTTCAGGATTTTTAAATTCAATTATTTTAGCGCTTTGTCCTTTTTTTAATTCGTTTAAAGTTGTATTCATATTTGCCGCCTCAATTTATTTTATTTAATTTAACTGTATTACTGATTAGGGAAGCCTAACATTAGGAGCAAAAAATTTTTGCTTTTATTTTTTTCTACTTTTATAAAAAGACATGAATTCTTCCGAGCAATTATGCTTTTCTTTGCAATGAATTTTATTAAACTCTAAAAATGCAATAAATTTATCAAGAGCATCTTCTGATATAACGTGTTCGATTTTGCAGGCATTTTTAATTGCTTCTTCATGTTCTATACCTAGAATTCCAAACAAAAAATCATATAAAACCTTGTGTTTTAATGTAACTTTTTCCGCCCTAGTTATGCCTTGAGCCGTTAAAGTTATGTCTTCATAAGGGGCATAATTAATTAAACCTTTGCCCGCCAGAGCTCTTAATGCCTCTGTAACTGAAGCTTTACTTACTTCGAGTCTTTTCGCTATATCAACAGCTTTTATTTGCTGTTTTTCTTCGAAAAGATTTAAAATTGTTTCAAGGTAATTTTCCAGACTGGCACTTAATTGCATAGTTTTATATTTTCTTTATAATTTGAACTCTGATTATATTATTAGGCAAGCCTAACTTTTTGTCAAGTCCTGTTTTTATTTAAAATTTTGGTCACGTAAAAGGGATTTCAATCCCTTTTACCACTACTATTAATGTTTTAATATTTTGCCTATTTTTTCTGCCATTCTTGAAATTCTTTCGGATTTTTCAAGTGCTATTTCTGCCAAAACACAAGTTTCTATATTTTCTGATTTAAAAATTAAATTTTTTAGCAAATATTCGATTCTTTCAACATCAATAGATATATTCTGCCTTAAATTAAAAAGCTTTTCTTTTTTATTCATTTTAAATTCCTTTGCTTCATAATTCTATTTTAGGTTAACAATTAAATTTATTACAGGATTAGCAATCCATTTTTTATAATTATAATTAATCTGAATTGTTAAATAACTCAAACTGTCATGCTGAACTTGATTCAGCATCTGTCCAGCGTTGGATAGACCCTGAATCAAGTTCAGGGTGACAATGAAAATTAAAAACTGAAAAATAGAGAATTATAAATCAGGCGTAAGAATATCTTTTATATCGTCAAAAGTGATTGTTTTCCCGACATTTCTGTCAGTAGAAATAACACTGTCGAGCAAATCTCTTTTTCTTTCCTTAAGTTTCATAATTTTTTCTTCTACAGAGCCTTTAGTTATAAGCCTGTAAACGAAAACATTTTTGGTCTGCCCGATTCTGTGAGCCCTGTCGGTTGCCTGATCTTCAACAGCAGGATTCCACCAAGGATCATAATGAATTACATAATCGGCTCCGGTAAGGTTTAATCCTGTACCACCTGCTTTCAAGCTAATTAAAAATACAGGAATTGTCGGATTATTATTAAAATTATTAACAACAGTCTGTCTATCTTTGGTTGAACCAGTTAGATATTCATATTTTATGCCTGTTTTATCAAACCAGTCTTTAACAATATCAAGCATCTGAACAAACTGACTGAATAAAAGAACTCTATGTCCTTCGCTGATAATTTCTTCCAGCATTTCTTTCAGATGTTCAAACTTTCCTGACTCAATATTACCCATCTTGCCTTCTTTATCATAGAGCCTTGGGTGGCAGCAAACTTGACGCAACCGTAAAAGTGCGGAAAATACTGACATTTTGCTCTTTTCAAAACCGTCTGCGTTAACTTTATCGAAGATTTCCTGCCTTGTACTGTCAAGCACATCCAAATAGAAATCTTTTTGGTCAGGTGTCATTTTGCAGTAAGCAATGTTTTCAATCTTATCAGGAAGGTCTTTTGCAATATCTCGTTTCATCCGTCTTAATATAAAGGGATAAATCTGTTTCTTAAGCCTTTTTTCGATATCTCTGTCGCCTTTTTCCTGAATAGGAACGCCATATCTGTAATTAAATTCGTTAATATCATACAAAAATCCTGGCATAAGAAAATCAAATGCTGACCATAATTCAGAAAGTCTGTTTTCTATAGGAGTACCTGATAAAGCTAATCTGTGAGAAGCTTTCAATTGTTTTGAAGATTGGGCTGTCAGTGATTCCTGATTTTTAATGTTTTGGGACTCATCAAGAATAATTGACCTGAATTCGATATGTTTAAGGTCTTCTATATCTCTTCTTAATAACGCATAGCTTGTGATTACAATGTCATAATCATTAATTTTTTTGAAAAAGCCTTTTCTTGTAGCTCCTGTTAAATTTAAGCATTTCAATCCTGAAGCAAATTTTTTAATTTCCGCCTCCCAGTTAAATACAACCGAAGTTGGACATATTACAAGACTCGCCATTTTTCCGTCGGTTTCTTTTGCTTTTTGGATAAGTGTTAAAGCCTGTAATGTTTTACCAAGCCCCATGTCATCGGCAAGTATACCGTTTAGCCCGTAAGAATATAAAAACCACAGCCAATTGAACCCTTTTTTCTGATAATCCCTGAAATCGGCTTTTATTCCTTTTGGCAGAGGAATTTCTTCCATCGAATTAAAGGAACTTATTTTATCCCAGAAGGTCGTAAACTTCTTGCTCATTTTGGTAACAACTTCGTGTTCTGTTAATTCCGCAACAATACCTGCACGGAAAGTCTTAATCTCATATTTGCCTTCGCCTGTTTTTACTGCGTCAACAGTTGAAAGACTCTTATTGATCGTCTGAAGCTTACTTACAGGTATTTCTATATTACCTTTTTTATCCAGATAAAAATATTTGCGCCCCTGCTGAAAATACTGGTGAATTTCGTCATATTCAATGCGTTTTCTGCCGACCATGCAATATAATTCAATTTCAAAAGAATCAGCATTTGAGCAAAAATCAATCGTCGCGTTAAATTTAAGTGGACTGTCAGAAAATTTAAATTCCGATAAATCTTCTTTTTCTATTACCTTCCAGTTTTCGCCTGCATTAGGAAGAAGATAACTGAAAAAATCTATAGCATTATCGCCTTCAATAATAAGGTTATTTGTCTGCATAGGTGCAAATCTGCTTTGCAAAAGCTGTTTGTAAGCCTGTTCTTCGAGTTCAAGATTTCTTTTAACCCAATAAATAATATTCTCTTTGGGTCTTTTAACAGTTACATAAGGCGTTTTCTCAGCAAGCTTTCCGTATGGTACAACAGTTTCGTCATATTGAAACTCAAGCGAAGCCTTAATGCTATTTTCATCAGCCTTCTCAACAGTAAGGACATTTATAGGAGGTTTATGAAGCAGGTCAAGATTATCAAGAGTGTCATAAACCTCAACAGTCATAAGCTTTTTTAGATTCGGAAGCTCTTCATAAACAAATTGTCCGCCATCAGCATCCCTAATATCAGTAAAAGTCGATTTGGTAAGATTATGAGGCAGCCTGGAAAGTGCTGTATCAAGAGGGAAAACAAGACTTTTGTATTTTCCCCATTTTGCGGATTTCGAGAAATAAAAGATTTCTTCCAGCGGCAATTCCTCTTCAGGATCTGTTTTTTTCCAGTGAAGCGCCAGTAAAACATTGCCAACTATTGAAACATTGACTTTGAGTACAAGTTTCCAGGGTTCTGTAGAAAAAATAAGCCTTTTTTGCGTTTCGCTATCGGCAACTTCTTCTACCTGCGCTAAATAAGGCATTAAAGTATCGATTTTACTAATCGGAATATTAAACCAAGCAACATTTTTGTTGATATTTGCATTTTGATAAAGATACTGCATTAAAGCTAATTCGCGTTTTTGAGTATCATTAAGTTCAAATGCTGCTCCTGCTTCTTTTTGCATAGCAAGAACAGCCCTCAAAATAGGCTCAATATTTTGAATAACTTTGTTTTCATTATTTCTGTCCAGAACCTGAACTCCGACAAATTTTGGATTTGGTTTTGTATTTAGTACGAATTTATAATTTCCGAGCGAATTTGTTATTGCTGGAGGATTCTCGTCATCGAAAACAAACTCCTGACCAGTTTTTTCAGTAATATATTGCTCATAAAAATGTTTTTTCATGCTGTAAAGTCCGACGCATACGGCATGCTTGCACCATTCTTCTTCAAGTGGGCAAGAACACTCTGCCGTTACTTTTTCTTCTGAAAAATGAAGTTTAATTTCGTAGCTATCCTGAAAAGATCCTTTTACTTTGGCGGTAAAAATATCATTTTCACGACTAGAGCCTAAAACCATCTTTTTTTTGTAATAATCATAACCCCTTCGCCAGCTGCCGGGTGCTGCGAGGTCTTTTATATATTTAAAATTGAAATTAATCAATACAGACACTCCACATAACCGTTTTAAAACGATTATTTATATAAATACTCAGAAATTAGAGATGCTCTTACATTACAGTATTAGTATACAACAAATTTTATAATTTGGCATAGATGTTCAATTAACAGTTATGCCTTAAAGTTTAATATCCTTATTAAAAAGACCTATACTTTTTACCATTTTTGATTTTTTATCAACAATAAGAATATAATTTGAAAAATCATACAATTCAAAGGCAGAATCAATATTTTCTTTTTTATAAGACTTTTTGATGTTTTTTAAGCATTCAGCGATTGGCAATTTTTTCGGAATCAAATTAATCCATGTCAAAAGACCGCTTTCAAACTTCAGAACAACTTTATCGTAATAATATGCTGATTCTCCAAGCTCATCCGACATAACATAAATAGAATTTGTTTCTGCTTTATCATCAATATAAGGAATTAAATCAGGATATTCAGTTGCAAAATCACTTTCTGTAGTTATTCCAGGCTCAATATTTTCAAATTTCTCAAAAAATTTCTTTTTTTTGCTGGCAGGAATATCAAGTTTTTTAGAATCAGATTTTGTTAGAGTACATGGGGATTTATTAAAATAAGTTATACTTTTAGCATTTTTTGTAATCTTGTCCGCAGAAATATTAAAAAAATTATAATTAAAATAATCTAAATCTTTGCTATATTGGGTATCTATATCAGTAGGATTTCCATAAAGTGAAACCAGCTTGGATATTTTTACAACTGGAGCAAGATTAAACTCAATCCAGTCAAGTTTATGGTTTTTAAAACCAATTCTTATTAAATTATAAGTGTCAGTTTCAGCAGGTTTTAATTTTATAATAGCAACTCCGTCAGTATAAATTTCTATATCAGAATCAGGAATCTTTGAAAAGTTTTTTTTGAATTTATCAAACGTTGTTTGAGCATAGTCAAGATTTTCAGGTGAATATGCTTTTAATTTTTTCAAATCAGGCAATTTATCCGGAAATACGCATCCGGAATTTACAAATACTAAAATCAATATAAAAAGAATAAAAAATACTTTTTTGATTTTGTTCATTTCTTACCTATTAACGATATAGATACCCTTTTCATATAATAATCGTAATTTTGAAATCTTTTTACCACTATAAAGATGAATAACTTTTTTGTAATTATTTTATTAAGAAATGTAAATGATAAAATTGAAATAAATCCTATTTACAAAAAAGGTTTAATTAATATGATATACTTTAAAAAGTTTTTTTACAGAATTTAAATAGTTTTTTAAATTACATGAGGATGAGGGAGAAAGTTTATGAAAACAGGATCAACAAGCAATAACAATGCTGCATTCGGTTCGTTTAGAGTAGTTATGCCAGCTGCCAAAAGCGAACAGGAAACTTTTAAATTGCTTTATAACGGAATCAAAAAAGTTTATCCTGAAACTCAAATTAAGCACGATGAATCTAAACGTACAATAGGTTTTATAAGAAAAATAATATACACTATTTTTAATATAACAGGAAAAAGCGAACAAGCAGAAGCTAAAATGGCTGAGGCATTCACAGCTGCCAAATTTCAGGTTATACCTGCAGAAGTAACACCTAAAGATAGAGCAAAAGCAGGCTTTAAAGCTTTGATTTCTCGATCGTCTGAAATTGCTGAAAATGTAGAACAAACTAAAAAATTAAATGTAGAAGCTTAAAGTTAATAAAAAAGAGGCTGTTAGCCTCTTTTTTATGCCCAATCTTCAGGATAAAATTTATCTATTTCAATGATTAATCCTTCTTTATCACCTTTTATATAAAGTTCGATAAACTCAAGTATATTTTCTCCTGGAATTTTGTAATTATATATAAAAGGATGCAATCCTTGTTTCATCATGACTTTTACAATGTAGTAGCAATCATTAGCTTTTTTAATAAGATTTTCTTCATCAAAATGCTTACCGTTTAAATCAGACTTCATACAAACATAAAAAAATCCGTCTTCGCACTTGTTAATGTTTTCATCAAGGCTAACAGGTGTGCTTTTTTTATTTTTTGCAAAAATATCTATAACTTTTTTGCTGATTTTGTCTGTCATGTTACTTATACCATTTTTTAGGTTTACTCATATTATTTTATATCAGGTTTCGCAAAATGTATAATTTGTAAATTTTTATATAGCAATTCAGGCTATCAGATAATCTACAAATTAATACTTTTTTACAGCAAGAACAATTTTTATATTAGTAAAAAAAACTAGTAATCATGGTAATGAATGAAATCTATTTAAAATTAATAATTTGTACAGTAACTCAGATATATCTAATTTGAATTAATTTTCGGTTTATTCAGGAGTTAAATCGAATCAAAAGAAGGAAGAAAAGGAAATTAAATATAACCATGAGGACGGGGAATGAACAATAACTTAAAAACAATCGTATCTGGGACATTCAAATCAGAAAAAGATTTATCAATTGCTATAGAATGGCTTGATGAAAAAGGGGTTGCAAAAGAAGATATAAACATCTTAATTTCTGATAAAAGCCCTGATAAAGATTTTAAAGTCAAAACTACAAATAAAGTCCCTGAAATAGCTGTTAGAGGTTTAACTATTCCTAAATATGAAGCGATTTTCTTTGATGAAAGTCCGACTAAAAGCATACTTTTGGTAACAAAAGCAGATAAAGCTATGAAAAGTGTAATAAAAAGAAAATTTATAGGTATCGGTGCAACAAATATTGCTACACAGTAGCAGCAATAAATTAATGTTAAGGAGATAAAAATTATGAATTACAAAAAATTTTCATTAGCAGCAATACTATCAATAAGTATTTTAATGCTCAACGGTGTTAGTAATGCAGCTCAAACAACAAAAGGTTCAGATTTGTTATGTGATATGGGACCAACAGGCTATGCTGCCCCAATTCACAAGAAAGCTGTTAAAAAGCATTTTCCTAAAAAAGTTACTTGTAAACCAATGCCTGCCAGAACCGGTGCAGCATGTCCTACCCCATGTCCGGCTCCATGTGAACCATGCGTTCAACCATGTGTTCCTGTAAATCCATGTCCGGCACCTTGTCAGCCTGTGAATCCATGTAATCCATGTCCAACAGGAGCAGCAAGTCCGATTATTGTGCAACCGGTTGCGCCTTGCCAAACCCCTTGCAACCCATGTCCTGCACCATGCAATCCATGTAATTAATAAGTATAAGTAAGAGAAAACAAGGAGGTATTTATAGAGATATAAATTTCAGACTTTATATAGATGCATTATGAATGCATTAAATGTAAGTAAATCAAACATTAGTAATCCCCCGAAGTTCTCGGGTAGGAAAACTCATTATCTTTATTAAATTTGTTAAGGAGGAAAGAAATGAATTTAAAAAAACTTTCACTTGCGGCAGCACTTTCAATAGGCATTTTAACAGTAAACGGTATTGCAAATGCTGCAAGCTGTCCAGCTGGCGTTCCGTGTCCAGCTCCTATGCAAGTAACAATGTGCCCAACTTGCCACATGAATCCATGTACATGTGCTCAAAAAATATCAATGTGTCCAACATGTCATGTAAATCCATGTACATGTGCAGTTCCTTATGCAGCTCCTATGAATCCATGTGACGCTGCGGTCAGTGCAACATTACCAAACTGTGCTCCAAATGCTAAGACTTTAGAAAGACAAGCTTTTGCATTCCCAAGCATAGGGCATTCATCAGTTGTTATACCTAAAGGGAATGGACTTGTTCAAATTGGCGGAAGTCAAGAAGCTATTGCTCTTGGTAATGCTTGTCCATCCGGTTTAAGTGCAGCTCCTGAATTAGGCAGCGCTCTTACTCTTTATCCTAAAAACGTAACAGGCGCAGCAGCACCTTTTGGCGCTGTATGTCCAAATCAAATTATGCAGGGAACAGACATTTCAAGATGTAAAATTCCTAATGCAACAAGTATTTTACAGTCAAATTATTTTAATAATATGTCAACAGGCGCAGCTCTTCCTATAGGCGGATGTGCTCCTGTAATAGCACCAGCATGTGGTCCTTGTGGCGCAGCAGCCCCATTTAGTTCGTTAGGTAGTGCATTTGGCTATTTTAATGGCGCGGCAGCCCCTCTTGGCTTAGCAGGCGCACCTATAGGTGCAGCAGCTCAATTAGGCGGATGTCCTATACCTATTCAAACATCAAGCGGTTTACAATTCCAAAGAACAGAGTATGTTGCTGTTCCATGTGGCGCGGCTGCTCCATGCGCTGTAGGAGATCAATATCCTGACGTAAGCAGCAATACTATTGACGGATGCGATATTAATGCAGAAACATGTCAAGGTGTTTTAGCAGGTTATCCTGACCGTTATTACAAACCATGCCA
>Ga0209000_1000415_pt1 | contig 43128 bp, 43 predicted proteins | sample RifGroD2_FD_183998 | JGI IMG/M metagenome (GOLD analysis project Ga0209000, IMG submission 183998) | Groundwater microbial communities from Rifle, Colorado, USA - Groundwater D2 (SPAdes) (version 2) | ecosystem: Environmental > Aquatic > Deep subsurface > Groundwater | place: Rifle, Colorado... | reverse complement strand
AACAAATAAATTTTGACCAAATATAATAATCAAGAAAACCCATAAAGGCAATAACGCTATTATACCTGCATTTTCGACAAAAAAATCCATTATATATCAACACTCCTAAATTTTTTCTATTTTATCCTTTTAATTCTTTCATTTCTTCCGTATCAACCGTAGGCTTGTTTCTATAAAGAGAAAGAAGAATAGCAAGCCCAAGTGCAGCTTCTGCAGCAGCAACAGCCATTATAAATATTGCAAAAACCTGCCCTTGTATATTATTAATGTCACTATAATTTGCAAATGCGACAAAATTTATATTAACCGCGCAAAGTAAAATTTCTATGGACATAAGCACTCTGATTACGTTTCTTGAAATAATCAACCCCAGTATGCCTATACAAAATAAAATCGTACCCAATATTAAATAGTGAGTTAATCCCACATTAAAAATCTTTAAAATTACTTCTATAATGCTCATATTTGCCTGACTCCGAATTTATTAAAAGTACTATTTTTCTTCATTGCTGATGTTGTCAATATCGTGAGAATTTCGTATTTTTACCACATATTTGATTGTAAAGATTAGAAAAATCACTAATATTGCTACTATTGCACAACATGGATTACCTATATAATCTAAAAACCTTGATATTGCAGAATTCATATTAATCTTCCTCTATTAACTTTGTTGTAGGGTTGATAAGATTATCTCTGTCTTTTTTCGCCATCACCACTGCACCTAGAATTGCGGCTAACAATAATAAAGACAATATTTCAAACGGCAAAACGTATTTTGTAAAAAGGGCTTTACCGATAATTCCCGTAGTTCCTTCAGTCTGCAAAGTTTCTATTATTTCTATGGAAGGCAGCGTAGTTGAAAATATACTGCTTTCACGAAGCAAAAGCTTAAATCCGTTAGTAACGGCAAACAAAACAGCTACAAAAAAAGCACCTGAAATACCGAAAGCAAACAATGTTCTCGGCGCAAAAGCAATCCAGAGTTTTTTTTCGGAAACCCTTCCGGTAAGCATAATTGCAAATATCATAACAATGGTTATACCAATCGCATAAATAATTATTTGAGCTATAGCAACGAAATCAGCGTTTAATAGCACGAAAATTCCTGCTACTGAAATAAAAGCCAAAATCATAGATACTGCAGAGTACACAATTCTTGGCAAAAACACAACACCCAAAGCTGCAATTACAAGCACAAAAGCTATAGCATAGAAAAATAAATTATAAATTATGTCCATAACAACTTAAAACCTCAACACCGTTTTTCGTAATTAAATATCCCGTTCTTTTTTATCTCTCCAATTTGCTGATTCTTCAGGAGAAAGCATTAATTTATCTTTATCAAAAACCAGCGATTCTCTGGAATAATCCGCAAGTTCATATTCATCAGTCATAATAAGCGCATCTTTAGGGCAAGCCTGTGTGCAATTGCCACAAAATATACATCTTCCTATATCAATCGTAAATTTATTAATTACCGTCCTATTATTTTCATCTTTGGCGGATTCAATTTGAATTAAATCGCCACAGGGACAAGCTTTTGTACATGACATACATCCTACGCAAGTTAAATTTCCGTCCTGATTTGTAGTAAGCGCCAACCTTCCTCTTGTTCTTGAAGAAAGTACCGGTTTCTTTTCAGGATATTCTAGTGTAATAGCAGGTCTAAAAGCATGTTTTAGAATAGTAAACATACCTCTAGCTATTTCAGTTATTCCACATACAGTTTTATTAAACAGTTTTTTCATTACTATTATCCGTTCATTAAAGTTACAAAATATTTAAACACAGCGACAATCGTCAAATTCACCAGTGAAAGCGGTAAAAGAAATTTCCACGCGAAAGACATCAACTGGTCAGCTCTTAACCTCGGCAAAGTAGCCCTGATCCATATAATAATAAATATTACAAAATATGTTTTTGCTATAAGCCAGAAACCCTGCTCAATATGCATAAAAATATCAAGAATAGCCTGACTATGTATAATATTTTGGAATAAAATCACAGACAAATAATCACTGAAAGGTGACAAATAACCGCCTAAAAACAGCGTAACTATTAAAACACTCATTATAAACATAGCTGCATATTCTGCAAGAAAGAATAATGCAAACTTCATTCCTGAATATTCTGTATTATAACCGCTTACCAGTTCACTTTCAGCTTCTGGCAAATCAAAGGGAATTCTGTTAACTTCAGCAATTGAACATATAAAGAAAACTACAAATCCTATAAAAGCAGGTATTATGTTCCAACTAAAAACATTCCAACTAAGAAAAACTCCATCTGAAACCCCACCTGACTGTGCTACAACGATATCAGAAAGATTTAATGTTCCTGCAAGAACTGCTATACTCAATACAGCAATCACAAGAGGAATCTCGTAGCTTATAGCCTGCGCAGCCGAACGCATTCCGCCAAGCAGTGAATATTTATTATTACTTGCCCAACCTGCAAGAACGATGCCCACAGTAGTTATTGAAGAAAGAGCAAAAACCAAAAACAATCCTGCCGCAAGATTAATCGCAACAAATTTTTCCGTAAACGGCATCAATCCATAAATAACCATTATCGGTGCAAATACAATCATTGGCGCAAGTGTAAAAAGGATCTTATTTGTATCTTTAGACATAATGTCTTCTTTACAAAGAAGCTTAATTGCATCTGCTATTGTTTGAAAAAAGCCGAATGGTCCGACTCTGTTAGGACCTTTCCTTACAGTAAGCCACGCAAGAACTTTTCTTTCCATCAAAACAAGGAATATTACTACTAAAATCAATAAAATAGCCACAAAAATAAACGGAATCACAGGCCATGTAATTTCTGCGAAAATCGTTGGTATGCCTAGCTTATTAAATATTTCTAAATAAATATCATACATTATGATTTATTTTCTCCCACAACATTTGCTTTTTATCTGTCAACTTCAGGAAGTACAACGTCAAGACTTCCAAAAATCGGCATTAAATCAGAATAATTCTTACCTTTTATCAGTTCAGGCAATACCTGTACAGAAGAAAACGAAGGTGTTCTCCATTTAACTCTAGAAGGTTTATTTGTTCCGTCACTTACTACATAGCAGGTTATAATACCCCTTGGCGCTTCAATCATCGAAATTGCTTCGCCAGCAGGAGGCTTAAACACTGCCGCATTTAATTTTTTTCCAACAAGCTGCGCATCAAAACCGCAAAATTCACAGTCTTCGTTTTTGCAGCCGCAATTTACACTTTTAACCTTTAATTTTTCAGGCGTTCCGCCGGGAATTTGTTTTAAAGCCTGCTCTATAATTTTGACAGATTCTCTCATTTCGGCAATTCTTACCATGTATCTGTCATAACTGTCGCTATTTTGAGAAAGATGAGTATTAAATTCAATTTCATCATAAACAGAATAAGGATTTGTTTTTCTTAAATCAAAATCAATACCTGATCCTCTTATATTAGCTCCTGTAATTGCATAATCAGTAGCCATTTTTTGAGTTAAAACCCCAACACCTTTAGTTCTTTCCATAAAAATAGGGTTTTTAGTGATAATAGCTTCGTATTCATCAAACATTTTAGGCATTAACTTACATAAATCAAGAGCTTTTGTCATCCAGCCTTCCGGCAAATCTTTTTTTACCCCGCCAAAAGTGTAAAAATTGTACATCATTCTCTGCCCTGTAAGATCTTCAAAAAGCTTAACGATGTCTTCTCTTTCTCTAAATGCATAAAACATAGGAGTTGTAGCCCCTAAATCTAATAAAAAAGCTGCAAGCCACATTAAATGAGAAGTAATTCTGTTAAATTCCATTGTGATAAGCCTGATATATTCGGCTCTTTTAGGGACTTTAATTCCTGCTATTGATTCTACCGCATAACAAAACGCTGCCGAGCAGAAGAAACTAGATAAATAATCTATTCTGTCGACCATCGGTAAATATTGAAAATAATTCCTGCTTTCGGCAAGTTTTTCCATTCCTCTATGAAGATAACCGATTACAGGTTTTGTATCTTTTATTATTTCACCATCGAGCGTCATTACAAGCCTCAAAACACCATGAGTACTGGGATGTTGAGGTCCAACGTTTATGATCATTTCTTTTTTGAAAGTGCTTTCTAATGCCATTATCTTTCGTTCCAACTTAATCTTTTATCTTTGTTAACATAATCTTTTCTTAAAGGATGTCCAATCCAATCTTTTGGAAGCAATATTCTTTCCAGCTCAGGATGATTATTAAAATTTATGCCGAACAAGTCATAAGTTTCTCTTTCATGCCAGTTAGCAGCAGAATATAATCCGCATAAGCTTTCCACGTTTGGATTTTTTTTATCAAGTCTAACTTTTAAAATCAATTTTTTATTAAAAACTGTTGAAAATAAATTATAAACAACTTCAAAGCAATCAGCTTTATCAATGCCGCTAATAGAAAGCAACATATTAAATTGTGTGTTTATATGCATTTTAAGGTATGTAGCAAACTCGATAAGCTTATCTTTTGATACATCAATTACTTCAATATCATCAGAAGTTTTATCAAGGTGTTTCACTTCAAATTTTTCGTCAATCACTATATTATTAAATGTTTCTGACACGATTTTCTCCGTTGTTTTTCTTGGTTTCTGTTAGACTACTTTGCTACCAAAGCCTCTGTATCATATCCCACTTTTTGCACACCCCAGTGAATAACTTCAAACTCTGAATTAGGTAGTACAACTTCACAATTTTCATCATCAGAAAGCATAACCCTAGGCTTATGTGCTTCCAAATATTTTTGTCTATCCAATATAGTTTCTGTTTTTATTTGTTTCTGAAGCTTTATGATTGCATCAAGAAGCGCTTCAGGTCTTGGAGGACATCCCGGCAAATAAACATCAACAGGAACTAGCCTATCTACACCTCTAACCACAGAATAAGAGTCATTTTCGAACATTCCGCCTGTTATTGTGCAAGCACCCATGGCGATTACATATTTAGGTTCAGGCATTTGCTCGTAAAGGCGAATTAAAGCAGGTGCCATTTTGTGTGTAATAGTTCCCGCTGTAATCATTAAATCAGCCTGACGGGGAGTCGCCCTAAAGACTTCAGATCCAAATCTGGATATATCAAAAGTAGCCGCACTGGCTGATATCATTTCAATTCCGCAACATGCAGGCGCATAAGTCAAAGGCCAGAGTGAATTTGACCTTCCCCAGTTATATATAAAATCTACCGCTGTTATAATTATTTGCATTTTTATTCCAATTCTACTGCCATTTTAAAGCATCTTTTTTCCAAGCATATACTAGCCCTACGACCAATATTGCTATAAAAATAAGAGCTTCTACAAGAGCAAACAGCCCTAATTTATTATAGCTCACCGCCCATGGAAAAAGAAAAACAGCTTCAATATCAAATATTAAAAACAATAAAGCATAAAGATAATACTTTAAATCAAACTGAATTCTCGAATCCCCGAAAGGCTTCATTCCGCATTCATAAGTTTTTTCTTTATTTTTTCCAGGCGCTTTTGGCTGAACAAGAAACGACATAATCAACGCAGCAGCTGCAAAAGCGAAAGAAAATAATATAAATGCTATTAAAATTCCATAGCCCGCTATATACATATTTAATTCCTACCCATTTTTTCTGTCATTGCGAGGAGGCTCGAAGAGCTGACGTGGCAATCTAATAAATTTATATCTTAAAGTAATTTCATACACAATTATATCCAACAAAATGTTAAGTTTTTAATTTTAATTATCCAGACGACTAATTTTAAATTTTGTTCTAATTTAAGGCAATTTTTTAGCTTCACGTGTTTTATAGATTTAGAAATACAGTTTAAAATTTTGGGAGTTGAAAATGAACGGAATTATTTCAAATTATAATTATGTAACACCTAAAAGACAAAACTCTTCAATCGGTTTTGGAAATCAGGCAACAAAATTAGGCAAACAATTTTTAAACGGCAGTAAAAATTTAACAGGTGAAAATGCTGTTGCATTGTTAAAAAGATTAGGATATACCGCGAAAGAAACAGGCTCATCTCATCATGTATACAGAAATCCGGTTGGCGATATGGTTAATTTGGCGCTACATAACATTAAACAGCAATTAAAACCTTATCAGGTTGAAAATATTGCTGACGCCATAAGAAAAGCAGGCGGACTTTCAGTATTCGCCTAATTTTCCAAATTGTTTCTAATTTTCTCAAAAATTTCTTCAACTTCGGAAAGCTTTGTGCATCTGACTAAATCAGCCCTGTACGTTGTTGCATCCCTTACTCCTGTAACATAACACGCAAAAAATTTCCGCATAAACTTAATTCCATTCAATTCATTTCTCATATGTTCAACTTCTTTTTTGCAATGGAGCAGTGCTATTTCAAGTTTTTCTTTTATATCAGGCTCTGGTGTTAACTCACCTGTTAAAATAAATTTCTCAATCCTTCCAATTAGCCCAGGATCACCCATAATTGCCCTACCAATCGCTATGCCGTCACAACCCGAAATCTCAAGACATTCCTTTGCTTTTTCAGGAGAATCAATATCACCGTTGCCTATAACAGGAATTTTTACCGCTTGTTTAACTTCTCCTATTTCTTCCCAGTTGGCTTTGCCGGAATACATCTGTGATTTTGTGCGTCCATGAATAATTATCGCATCCGCGCCGCAATTCTCAACCATCTTGGCAAATTCTATATAATTTTTTGAACTAAAATCCCATCCTAATCGGCATTTTACTGTTACAGGAATGCTCACAGCTTTCCTGACAGCTTTAATAATTGAAGAAGCCAATGGAATATCAGTCATAAGCTTAACCCCGTCGCCATTTTTAACTATTTTTGGAGCAGGACAGCCCATATTTATATCAATAATTTGAGCAAACGGTTCAAGCTTTTTAGCGCCTTCCGCCATTAAATCGGGCTTATGGCCTGATACTTGGAAAGATAAAGGGTTTTCAATCTTATCGTACAAAAGAATTTTCTGTTCTTTATTGAATTTAAGAGCCTCAGAGCTGAGCATTTCTGACATCAACAAACAATCTTTGGAAAACATCCTTATCATCTGCCTGAGGACAGTGTCCGTAATTCCTGCCATAGGCGCAGCTACAACTTTACTTTTGAGTTGAAGATTGCCTATTTTTAGATTTCCAGCCGACTCCTCAGTATATGAAGCATTATTATTCATAATAATTATTTCCTATTCTTACTTTTGTGACGTAAAAAATTTCACATGATCCTCCAAAAATGCCGACAAAGCCCTTATCTGTACGCGAAAGACTTGAATTCCAATCAACCATTCCTTTTGAATTTACAAAGACCAAAGAACCTTCCAGATATACTTTTTCATTAAGATGCAATGACATTAATGCATTTCGTATATTTGTATTCGCAGGGATAAGATGATTATGAGAATAACTATCTTTGTACTCTTCTTTAGAAAGTGGGATTATTCCCATGCCGGAATCCCAATACATAACTCTTTCTGAGGAATGAAAATTTCTGTATTTACTATATTCAGGCAATGCCATTTTTCCCCAGGCTAAACCAATATCAATAGGGCTAATATCAGAAGTTTTGTCAGAAAGAATCGTATTTTTAGCTATAACAATGCCTGCAATTTTATAATTTGCCATTGGATAAAGAGTATAATTTTTATTATTAGCACCCTTCAAGGGTATATCTTTACAGCCAAAACGAAGCGAATGTACATAACAAAAAATATTTAAAATCGACTGTTCAGGATCTTTTGAAACGTTTATTTCTTTTTTAGGACTATCAAAATTATTTGAATATTCAAAAGTAAAATAGTTATAAGCAAAATTAAAAAGAAAAGCTCCATAAAATAAAACCAGAACAGTTGATACCGTATAAATAAAGATCAAACTCAAATTACGCTTATTTAGCCACGGAAAAACTTTTTGTTTTTTCTTGAAAACAGCTTTCAATTTAGTTACATATTCCGCAGAAAAGTTTTCTTGATTTTTTCTGCTCGTTAGGAATCTTTTATAAACAACTCTTTTTTTTATTTTCATTTTTTAAATTTTTAAATATTAAATCTGTTTAATTCTATCTTTTGCATATTTTACATATTGATCGGTTTTATCCTTAGAAGTGCCAACAAAAAAATTGTACCATTTCTTGGCTTCAGGATAATTTTTAAGTGTATCATAATCAACAGCAATCGCGTAATATGCATAAGACAGATCAGGCTTGAATTTTACAGCTAATTTATAATCAGCAATGGCTAATTGATACTTTTTGAGTGCATCATAAACCATTCCACGATAATAATAAATATTTCCATTATTTTGGTCTTTCATTGAAAGAGTGTTAAAAGTCAGCAAAGCTTCACTATATTTACCTTTGTTGTATTCATTAATACCCTTTTGTAAAGCACCATCTTTAATAGCTTGACTAGAAGAAGCTAATGCCAATTTAATATCATCATTTGCAGGATCCAAAACTAGCGCTTTCTGATAAGCTTTAGATGCGTCCGAATTTTTTCCCTGCGCAGAATAAACTGTTCCCAAATAGTAAAAAGCTGTTGAGTTTTTGCTGTCTATTTGTGTAGCTTTTATATACGCATTAGCAGCTTCATTCAACTTTCTAGAAGCCTGATAAGCCGCTCCGAGATTAACATACAAGTCAGCATCAGGTTCACTTATCTGAATTATACTTAAATATTCTTTTATAGCTTCGTCATATTTCTTCTGATTATGTTTTTTTAGAGCATTCTGATATCTTGACGTTACAGTTTCAGAAGTAAGAGAAGCCAGCAATTCTTTTAATTTCTGATTTTTAGGCGCTATCTTAAGCCCGCATTGAAGGGCGGACACAGCATTAGAAGGCTGATTTTGTTCTTTATATACGACTGCCATATTTAAATATGCATCCACAAACTTTGGATCAAGAACAACTGTCTTTTTATAATAGTCAAGAGCTTCATCTAATCTCTTTAAAGAGTGTAAATGAAATCCGTATTTGTACTGAGCAACTGCATCTGTAGGGTTATTGTCAGCAAAAGTTTTGAATATAGCCGACACATCTTGATCATTAGGAAATTGTTTTATGGTATCAAAAAGAGCTTCTTTAGCATTAGCATTTGCGGAATCCCTGCTTAAAACAAACTGAAATTCTTTAACAGCGTCATCAAGCTGTCCTATATCCCTTAAAGCCGTTCCTTTATAATAATGCGCCAACAAATTTTCGGGATTAACCTGAAGAATCGTATCATAAGCATTTATCGCTGTAGTATATTCTTTTTTTGCCTGAAACAAAGTTCCAATATTTAATCTTGTTGTTATATCATTTGGATTTATGGCTTCAGCAAATTGATATTCCTTTAAAGCTCCCTCAAAATCCCCTTTTTTCTGAAGCACAACACCAAGATTCATATGAGCAGAAGCATCCTGAGGATTTTCCTGAAGTTTTTTCACCCATAAATTTTCCATATCTTGTAAAACTTCGATTTTATTTTCTTTTTTTACTGTTTTAAGTGCTATATCATATTCTTTTATGGCATTTTCGTTATCACCGGAGTTACTCAATGATCTTGCAAGTTTTAAATGAAGATCAGTATTATTTGTATTATAAGCAACAGCCTTCTGATAATATTTTACGGCATTTTTTTCATTTTGAAGAACAACAGATACATCTCCTATAGCAATATAAATTGGAAAATCAGTTTGATTTCCTTCAAGAGATTCATAAAATTCAACTAATGCGTCCTTGAATTTCCCTTGACCTTTTAGTATCCTCGCCATTTTTAGTCTTGAAGACTTAGCAGTACTTATTTGTTCAGCTTTAAGCAGATTATCAAGATCTGCTTTTGCTATGCCAAGATTTTCAGCAGCCACATCAGAATTTGGAGTATTATTGTCATATTTCAAAATATAAATAGCATTTCTGTAGTCACTCGCTGCCTTATCAAAATCTTTCAATTGGCTATAAAAATATGTTCCTCTATTTATATAAGCTGCCGCAAGATTAATTCTCGTATTAACTCTGTCAGGAGTGAGATTTAAAGCTTTCTCAAACGCATCAATAGCTTTTGAGTATTGATTAGAATTTAAAAAGTCCAAACCATTTTTATAATAAACATCGCTTTCATCTGTGTACTGTTTATAAACATTTGCATCAGGATTTAGCGGAAAATTAATCTCTGACATTTGAGAATAAGCTGCATTATTTATAGATAAAAAAACAACCAAAATTGCCGATAAAATTATAATTTTTATATTCATATAATAGAAAACCTCCTGAATTCAGAAACTGTCTTGTTAAATCCCGCATCGCCTCGCCAGGCAAGCCGTTTAGGATTTAACCGCAGTCCTTGATAAATATATTAACATAAACCACTAAAAATGAATGGATTGCACAAAATTGCAAAAAACAAAAAGACCGGTTATTCCGGTCTTGATGTTTCATCACTAGACATAATATTTATAAGGATTCTGGCAATTTATTTTTTCTCTTCTGGTTTTGTTTCTCCTGCTTTTGCTTGATCCGGCAGTGGCGGAATTTTTAGATTCAAAATCGCATTAACTGCGCCTGCAGATGCATTTGCTATAAGTGCTTCTTCTTTTTGACTTGATAAACCTGTAAGAGCTGCGAGATTTAATCCGGGTGCTCCACCATTACCAAATGACTGGAATCCAAGCAACTGACCAATAGCGTCAGCCTGCCCGGCATTTTGTCCTGCGCCAAAAATGCTTTGATTCGCTGCTAATAAATTAGGAAGTCCGTTGTTAGTATTAAAAATACTATCTTGTGCTAATTTACTCTTATTAGAAAGAGCAAATAATGCGTTCATTTCTGCGTCAAACTTTGTGTACATCATTGCCGACGTTGCGCCAATGCTCATAAGATCTCCTCCTCATTTTATTTCTTTGCAATTTTGCAAGAAATTCCATAACACATTAAATTTTAATAATTGATTTTAAAAACCCCGCTAATATATATAAACCTATTAAATATTTTTAAATTCAAATTTTTTAATAATCTTAAAATTTGTTAACATTTCATTTTTTATATTCTTAACAAATTTTCAAATTTTTGATTTATCTGATAAAATTCTTTTTATTCTATAAATGAGAACAGGCGAAAAGTGAAAAAGAAAAGAAAATTAGATATCATAAAGACATTCGAGATTTTTAATATGGAAGCCTTAAGCATACTTAAGGACAAATTTCTTGAAATCGTAATGATTGAAACAGAAAATATTTTTTCTTCACACAGAAATAACCTCTTTAATATAGATTTTAAAAAAGATAATTCTGTTCAAATAACAGTCATAAATGACAGCAAAACTTATGACCTGTTGTCCAATACATGGAAAAGACATAATTCGAGAAAGAAGATTAATGGCATAAAAAATGAAAAGAATAACCAGCGCAACGTTCATAACCAGCTCAACCTGTCTTAAAAACTGCCCTGATTTTAATCTGCCGGAAATTGCCCTGATAGGTCGTTCAAACGTAGGCAAATCTTCTTTCATAAATACTTTAACAAACAGGAAAAAACTGGCAAAAACCAGTAATACTCCTGGTAAAACCAGACTTATTAATTTTTTTAATATAAATGAAGAACTAATTATCGCGGATTTGCCGGGATACGGTTATGCAAAAATTTCAAAAACCGAACAGGAAAAATGGAGCAAAATCCTTGAAGAATATCTTAAAGACAGAGAACCTTTAAAAGCGGTAATTCAATTCATAGACGCAAGGCATGACGTGCAGAATAATGACTATCAAATGAGGGAATGGCTTGATTTTCACAAAATTCCTATTATTACGCTGGCAACAAAAACTGATACGCTTTCGAAAAACGAAGCCTTCAGGGCTATTCAAAACATCTCAAAAACACTCGACACAGAGGTTATAGAATTTTCATCGAAGACAGGTATTGGAAAAGATAAGATTTTGGCTGTTTTTACAGGCATTATTAAAGATTCCGATTGACTTTCTGTTTTTCATGAGCAATAAGCGCCTGAGCATCTGATTCATCAATATTTCCATAAAAAGTATTGTCAATTGCCATAACAGGAGCAATTTCGCATAAACCAACACATTCAACCACTTCCAGTTTAAATTTACTATCTTCTATACAGTAGCCCGGAGCAATTTTCAATTCAGCACATGCCGTTTTAAGTAATTTGCCTGAACCGCAAAGTTGACATACAATCCCGTTACAAACTCTTATTACATGCTGTTTTACAGGTACAATTTCAAATTCGTCATGTAATTCTATTATTTTTCTGATTTTATGTTCAGTAATATCAAGATGTTCAGTAATACAAACAAGGTCTTCTTCTGTAATACAGCCGAATTTGTTTTTTATTTCGCCTAACAAAGGGACTATAAAATCTTTTTTGTCTTGATATTTAAGAAAAATTGATAACAAATCCAAACTCAATATTTTACATTTACAAGGAATTTTTTTGTTTATATTTTTTTGTTTATTCATATTATAAAAATTCCAAATCTATTTGGTAAGTTGCTTATTTTAAGTTAACACAGGCAACATGCAAATTGATTCTCTAAAACTCCTAATTTGTTTACTTAATATTAATTAATATTTTGTTAAGGTCGAATACAAATAATATTAAGCAAAAACACCCTCTGGGCTGTTTTTCCAATATGATAAAGTTTCTTGATTATCTACATCATCTATGATATTTTTCATATTAATAAAATAGGCAGTCTGGTTAGTTTAGTTTAGAGAGAGATTATAAAAAATTGAAATTGCAGACAAATCCCCAAAAAATGGTTAAAAAAACCACCAATTTAGGTAGACACGTACTCGCAGAACTTTATAATTGCGATTCTAATGTTTTAAACAATGTTAAATTAATTGAAAAGTTCATGGTAGAAGCAGCAGTTGAATGCGGCGCAACAGTAGTTGAAAAAAACTTTCACATGTTTAGTCCGTTCGGCGTAAGCGGTGTTGTAATAATATCAGAATCACATCTCGCTATTCACACATGGCCTGAATACGGATACGCAGCGGTTGATCTATTTACATGCGGTGATTCATGCGATCCTTTAGTTGCTTATGAGTATTTGAAAAAACAATTCAATGCAGGTTCCTCATCATACAGCGAATTAAAACGCGGCATGCTAAACGTTGAAGACGATAAAATAATTGAAACACCTTTTCAGCTTAAAGCTCAGATATAAAAATGACAGATATTTGGTATACGGAAAAATATAATAACAATCTTGGTTTAACCTTTAAAATCAAGGGTACTTTGCACTGCGAACAATCTGATTTCCAAAAAGTTGAAGTTATAGAGACAGAAGCCTACGGAAAAATGCTTCTTCTTGACGGACTTGTTATGACTACAGAAAAAGATGAATTTTTCTATCATGAAATGATTTCACATATTCCCATGCTCTCTCATCCTAATCCTGAAAGAGTTCTTGTAGTAGGCGGCGGAGATGGAGGAACTGTCAGAGAAGTTTTGAACCACCCTTCTGTCAAAGAAGTTGTTCTTTGCGAAATTGACGGGGCTGTAATTGATGTAAGCAAAAAATATCTTCCTTCTATCGCGGGAAAACTTGATGACCCGAGAGTTAAAATAAACGTTGAAGATGCTATTGAGTATATGAAACGCCAAAATAAAAGCTTTGACGTGATATTAATAGATTCTACCGACCCGATGGGACCGGGAGAAGGCTTGTTTACTGAAGATTTTTATACAAATGTCAAAAACGCGCTTAAAGAAAACGGTGTCATGGCTGCACAGAGCGAATCCCCTATAATGAATCAAAAAGAATTAGGGTTAATTTCAAATTTGCTTAAAAAAGTCTTTCCGATAGTCAAAACTTATATTGCGCCTGTTCCGACATATCCGGGATCATTCTGGAGTTGGACTTTCTGCTCGGAAACCGTAAATCCTGTTGAAATTAAAAACGAAAAAGCAGCTGAAGAAATTGAAAAACATGCTAAGTTTTATAATAAAGATATTCATAAATCCGTTTTTGTTCTCCCGAACTTTATTAAAGATATCGTAAAGCAATAAGAAATTTTGATAAATTAATTCTAACCTTTAAAATATTTACTATGAACAGCTTTAAACTGTTCTTTTGTAGGAGGTTCAATGGTATTAATTTTTAATGTTTTTTTAGGCTTACAGTCTTGTATAACGTTGTTCACAAATCTATCACAACGTTGGCAAACCTCTTTAAACTTATCTTTATAGCCTAAACCAATTAATCTCAACTCATTATTATCTATATCCAATGTCGCATTTCCATTTTTTGCATTATATTCTAAAGTTATACCTGTAGTATACTCTCCTCCCCAAGGTCCGGGTTGCTCTTTTATACCTACGTTTATTACTTCATTTTTTGGAGCCTGTATGGCAAACTTCAATCTTAATGACCAACTTTTAAGGTGTTTCAATACTTTTTTTACAGCATTTAAGTCTTTTCCGTCAAGTGACGATGTTATAGCCTTAAATTCTTCTTTACCAAGTTTTTCAATGTTTATACTACCTTTAAAAGATAATGGGGTAGAATATGAACGCTGATTCACAGAATTATTTATACTGTTTAACATTAATTATTTCCTTTTCATATTAATTAATTTAATTTCTACTTATATAAAATTCCTGAAAATAAAAATTGATAGTTGGGTTTTAAAATTTTTCACGAATGATAAAAAGACTTGTTGTTATTGAAAAGCAGATTTTAATATTTCTTAATGATATTTCCTAAGACGAATCTTTAACTGGTTATGATAAAATTTTTTATAAGCTAAGAGGAAAAAGATAAATGTTAAGCGGACCTTTTTTACCGAGGAATTGGACAAATTCCACAGAGAATTTTAATGAAGCTGACTGCGTAATGGTCGGACTTCCTTATGATGGAACGTGTTCTTACAGACCCGGCGCAAGATTTGGTCCTGAACTCATAAGAATTGCTTCCTATGGGCTTGAATCATATTCTCCTATTCAAGGTAGAGATCTTGATGATGTTAAGTTTTACGATGCGGGAGAAATTGAATTTCAACTCGGCAACAGGGAAGATTCTTTACAAAAAATAGAAACCGCCGCTGAAGAAACACTTTCATACAACAAAAAATGGCTAGGCATTGGAGGAGAGCATCTTGTAACTTTTCCAGCGATAAAAGCATACAGCAAGAAATACCCCGAGCTTTACGTAATTCATTTTGATGCGCATGCCGATGTCAGAGAAGATTATATTAATGAAAAATTATCTCATGCCTGCGTTATGAGAAGAATTTCTGAAATAATTACACCTGACAATTTAATACAAATAGGTATCCGCTCAGGCACGCAGGACGAATTTGAATGGATGAAAGAAAACAACACTATTGCGAAAACGCAGGAAGATTTAAAAGAAAGACTTAAATTCTTATCAGACAAACCTGTCTTTTTGTCTGTTGACCTTGACGTGCTTGATCCAAGCTTAATGAGCGGAACAGGAACACCGGAGCCGGGCGGAATGACATACTCCGAGCTTATGAGCTGGTTAATGCTTCTTAAAAACCTAAATATTGTTGGGGCTGATGTTGTAGAATTGTCACCGCATTACGACCCATCAGGAGTTTCCACCGTAACCGCCGCAAAAGTTATACGAGAAGTTTTACTTTTGATGAATTAAATATGTAACTTTTGTCTAATTGCAGCAATATGGCACGTTGCCTTTATTTTAAGAACTACAGCCTGGACTAAAATAATATTTTTGGTTCTTTCGCAAAAATTCCCTATGGCATTTAACTGCTTAAAAACTGGAAGGTTATCCTGCTGTTTACTAATTAAACCTGTCTTGGCACCACAGTAAAATGCAGCTTCATTTGTTGGTTGTTTGGCGGCTAAGGTATTCCATACAATTACCTGTTCATTCAAAAGACGGGATTTTTTAAATGGAGAGATTGATTTTCTGCATTCTGAGCCCAATCTTATTAATTCTTGGCGTTCTTGAGGCGGTATAATTATTTTAGGTGAAATTTTTGGCATAACTTTTTCCTTTTTTTAATTATTAACTTTTCTATTTATATAAGAACCCTAAAAATAAAAGTTAATAGTTAATGTTAAAAAAAGACTATAAAAGACGAGTGGATCGTTGATATATCTACAAAAAGCATTTTAATATTTCTTAATATCATATAAAATTTTACAAATCATTGAAAAAAACTTATTAATGAAGTAATTTACTATAAAGATAAACAAAGATTTGGGGAATGGTTATGCAACTGAAAACCCAAAATAAAATAAAAGGTCCTCATATCGTAGAAGTTTTAAGCAATATAAAACTTTCTGATGATACGTGGAAACTTACTTTTCAGAATCAAGAAATTGCAGAAAACGCAAAACCGGGACAGTTTGTTTCAATTTTATGCGAAGATTTGTTATTAAGAAGACCTTTCAGCGTTGCAAATACTATAAACAATTCATTTGAAATTATTTATAAAGTTAAAGGCAAAGGTACGAAATATCTTTCCAGCCTCCGAAACGGGGAGTCGGCAGATATAATTGGACCTATGGGAAACGGTTTTACTATAGAAAATAAAAATTCATTATTGATCGGGTGCGGTGTAGGAATTGCCCCGATTAATTTTTTGTCCAATATACTTGAGAAATCAGGAATAAAACATTCTTTTGTGGCATGTTCACAGACTTTTATCAATACTGGCATCACAGAAAACCAAGTCATTATTACAGAAGATGGCTCTGCAGGGCTTGAAGGAAGATTAGACCAGCATTTGAAAAAGATAATAAACGAAGTAAAACCTGAAAAAATTTATACCTGCGGACCAAATCCTGCTATGGCTTATGTTTCTTTAACGGCAGAAAAATATGAAATTTCTGTGGAAGCTGCTCTCGAAAGAGATTTTGCCTGTGGAACAGGGGTTTGTATGGGATGCGTGATACAAATTAAAGATAATAATAAAACAATAAACAAAAGAATTTGCAAAGATGGTCCTGTATTTAGAGGAAATGAGGTTTTATGGCAATGTCCAATTTAATAAAACCTGATATCTCTGTAAATATCGGAAGATTAAAACTTAAAAATCCAATTCTGACAGCCTCTGGCACTTTCGGGTATGCCGATGAATATGATGATTTTATGAATGTATCCAATATCGGAGCTATAGTCACAAAAGGCATAACGCTAAACCCAAAAACAGGAAACCCTCAACCACGAATAAAAGAAGTTAAAAACGGACTTATAAATTCTATAGGTCTTGAAAATGTAGGTATTCAGGACTTTATTGACAAAAAACTTCCTGCCCTGAAAGAAAACAATATAGATTTTATTCTGAATATAGCTGGAGCAAGCATTGAAGAATATATTGAAATTGCAAAAATTTGTCAGTCAAATAATATCGAAACTGTTGAGCTGAATTTATCCTGTCCTAACGTAAAAAGCGGATGTCTGGAATTTGGCAAAGATGAAAAAACCCTTTACAAACTTGTTTCTGAAGTTAGGAAAAATTTTGATAACACTTTAATAGTAAAATTAAGTTCAAACGTTTCTTTTCCAGAAAAAATGGCAAAAACCGCAGAAAAAGGCGGAGCTGATGCAATTTCAGCCATTAATACAGTAAAAGCAATGAATATAGACATAAATAAAAACTTAAAAGGCTTTAAATCTATAAAAGGCGGTTTGTCCGGAAGCTGTATTAAACCGCTGGCATTGAATTTTATCTATGAAATAAGACAACATATTGCTATACCGATAATAGGAATGGGAGGAATTTCATGTTTTCAGGATATGCTGGAATTTTTTGCGGTTGGAGCAGATGCTGTTCAAATAGGAACGGCGAATTTTACACATCCTGACTTGAGTGATACGCTTGTTATTGAACTAAATAACTTTATGAAACAACAAAATTACGGATCGTTAGCTGAATTAGTGAGAGATTTGCGATATGAGTACTAAATCAAAAAAATTTTTAAATTTCCTGAAAACCACTGAAAATCTTATAAAAAACAAAAAATTACATACTTTTAAAAGTTTATTAAATTTTATTGAAGACAAAAAAAATTCTGATACTGATTATAAAATTTTAAATACACAAATAAGGACAATGACTATGATTGACCTGTTAATTAGAACCGAAAGTTTGCTTAAAGGACACTTTGAATTGAGTTCCGGTCTTCACAGTAACCAGTATTTTCAATGTGCAAAGCTGCTTCAGTATCCGGAATACGCAGAAAAAACAGGAAAACAACTTGCAGAGCTTTTTGATGCAAACAAAATTGACGCTGTTTTAGGTCCGGCATTGGGCGGTATAATTATAGGCTATGAAACAGCAAAAGCACTCGGCAAAAAATCAATATTTACCGAAAGAAAAGACGGTATAATGACACTTAAAAGAGGTTTTCATATTAATAAAGGGGATAGAGTCATTATTATTGAAGATGTTATAACCACCGCAAAATCAACAATGGAATCTATAAAGATTATAGAAAGCTTTGGCGGAAATATTGCAGGAATAGGGTGCATTGTTGACAGATCTAAAAGACAAACAGCTCTAAAAATAGAATCATTAATTCAAATAGACCCTGAAATTTACACACCCGAAGAATGTCCTATGTGTAAATTAGGTCAAAGCATCGAAAAACCAGGTAGTAGAACACAAGTAGCTGAGTAAAAAAGTCTTATGGAAGATAAAATAAAACAAAAATTAGCGGAGCTACAAAAAACACATAACGAATTTTGGAATATTAGTCCGGAAATCGGTAAGTTCTTGAACATGCTTATAAAATCAGGAAATTATAAAAATATCCTAGAGCTTGGAACTTCAAACGGATATTCCGCTATATGGCTTGCATTAGCGTTGCAGGAAAACGGCGGTCATCTTGTAACAATTGAATATTCTAAAGAAAGAAATGAAATGGCGAGAAAAAACCTTGAAGAATGTAATTTACTCGACAAAACAACTCTTCTTCAGGGGAAAATCTTAGAACTTCTTGAACGATTAGATCTCAAACTTTTTTATGCGCACGATAATAATGATGATACTTATATTGATTTTGCCTTTATCGATGCAAGCAAGCTCGAATATATAGAATATTTTAACCTAATCCACCCCAAGCTTAAAAAAAATGGAATGATTGTAGCGGATAACGTGATTTCCCACGAAAACAAACTCTGGAGTTATGTTGACTTAATGATGGCACATGAAGATTATCAGACTGTAAAATTAAATTTGGGCGCAGGTTTGCTGGTATCTTTGAAAATAAAATGATAAAATTTATATGCTATGAAAAAACTAACAATAATAAAAAACGGCTATGTTCAAAACCCTGATTGCCCAAAAATAAAGGCAAATATAGTCATCCATGGAAACAAAATCATTGATACTTCAGCATCCTGCGAATTTGAGTTTGCTAAAAATTTTGATGTGATTGAATATATTGATGCAAAAGAATTAACTATTAGCCCCGGACTGATAGATCAGCATATTCATGGCGGCTATGGGATTGATTTTAATACAGCAAAAGCAGATGATCTAGTTTATTTAACAAAGGAACTTGCAAAACATGGCATAACTTCTCTTGTTGCAACTGTTATGACTGACTCAGAGGAAAATATTAAACAGCAAATCAAAGAAATTTCTGAGGCAATGAAAAATCAGCTAGCCGGTTCTGCGAGCATAATAGGGATTCATCTTGAAGGACCTTTCCTTAATCCTGATTTCAAAGGAATTCACCCTGATAATCATATACTTGAGCCCAATATAGAAAATTTCAAAAAATTCGAAAACGAAAACATAAAAATTGTTTCTTACGCGCCTGAACTGGATAAAAATCTTGAATTTACAAAGTATTTGGTGCAGAAAAACATCATTCCTTCAGCAGGTCATTCAAAAGCAACTCATGAAGAATTAAAAACCGCAATAAATGAAGGATTGAAGCAAGTTACGCATTTGTTCAACGCAATGCCCCAACTTCATCACAGAAATCCGGGAATCGTCGGCGAAACACTGACAAATGACAAAATTTATGCAGAAATTATAGCTGATAATGAGCATCTACACCCGATAATTCTGGATTTAATCTTAAGAACAAAACCAAAATCAAAAATTATTTTTATAAGCGACTCACTGCCGTTAAATTACAGCACCGAAGACCATATAATATTCGGCGGACAAAAGATTTACAGGATTAACGATCAAGCTGTTAACGAAAACGGAACTTTTGCAGGAAGTTTATCATTTTTAGATGAAAATTTGAGAAAGAATATTGAGAAAATAAATTTCTCCGACTTTTTAATGTATTCATCACTCAATCCTGCAAAAAATCTGGGGTTAAAGACAAAAGGATTTATTGATAAAGATTTTGATGCGGATTTAGTACTTTGGGACGAAAATTTTCAGGTTAAACAGACTATTATTGGCGGTTTAATTGCTTATTGAAATAAATAATTAAACCAATTTGAATTTTTTATACATTTAACAATTCAAAAACCCCGATTTGTCTTTTTAATATTAGACAGTATAAAATGCTACTAATATTAAATATTTTTATAAAAGTTTGGGGCAAGAATAAATGTTTTTTTCTAAAATAGCTGAATTCCTCACTAAAACAAAAATGGGGCGGGTTGGAACATATTTTTTAAGTTCTGTAGTAGGAGTGAATATCTTTATGAGCACCTTTATTTTTGGAGGGATCGAGGATAAGCTTATTTTTTATCCGATCGATAAAGACTTTGCGCAAATAAGGATTAATGTGGATAAACATGTTCAAGATACTTATTTTTACAGCAGAGACGGATTTAAGCTTAACGGGTGGTATATAAAGGCACATGCAAACAATCCTACCATTATTTACTGCCACGGACAGGGAGAAAACCTGAGCCAATGGCAAAATGTCGCACAATTTCTTGCTAATAACGGTTATGGAGTATTCATGATTGATTATAGAGGGCACGGAAAAAGTGAAGGCGGTCCTTACGAACAGGGACTTTATATAGATCTTGAATCGGCTATAAACTATCTTGTAGATTCAGAAAAAGTAAAAAGAGACAATCTGGTTCTATGGGGAAGATCTATGGGCGGTGCAGTAGTTGCAGACATCGCATCAAGAAACAACTTCAAGGCTGTAATTCTTGAAAGCACATTCACAAATCTAAGAGATGAAGCTATTCACCTCACCAGCACAGGTATTTTAGAAAGCAAACTCGGATTTTGGAGTTCATTATCAACAAAATTTGTAAGATATATTCCTCTAATTACAAAATTTTCTACGGATAAGAAAATTTGTAAAATCACATCGCCATTGCTAATTGGCGGTTCTAAAAATGATGAAACCGTTCCTGTCGCAATGTCTTATAAACTGGAATCCCTAAATCCAAAAGCAAAATTATTTGTTTCTGAAACAGGAAGCCATCACGAAAGCGAGTGGTTTTTTCCTGAAGTAAAAGATTTTTTGGAATCAATACAATAAATTACTTAACCAAATCAGGTCTAAGCGTTTGAGCTTTTCTCAAATAAATATGCCTGATTTCATTTTTTGATTTTGTTGTATTAAAAGTAATAAGAACCCTGATGCATTTCTGTAAACTGTCAGGAACAGGGATTTCCTGTGTACAAATCATCGGAACAGTATTCCACCCTAAATGAACACGTGCAGCTTTTGCCGGAAATGCCGCGTCAAGGTCATGAGTCAGGGTAAAAATCACATTAATTATCTCATCTGAATCGATTGTGTTTTCTTCAATCATTTTTTTAAGCAGTTCAACAGTAGCCTGATATATTTCCTCATCAACGTTATTTTCTACTGTTGTTGCTCCTCTGACTGCCCTAGATATAGGAATATTTTGCATATATTCTTCCTTTAGATGTTTACCTTATGTTTTAATTATACTTAGTAATGAATTTTTTTAAAACAGGTAAGAAATAATGGAAGAAAAAGAAATAGTATACGGAAAAAATCCTGTAGAAGGTATTTTAGAAACAAATCCCAAAAGAATAAACAAAATTTATCTTGTAATAGGAGTGAAATTTGATCCTAAAATTAGAAATATCCTAAGTCTTGCAAGACAAAACAAGATTGTGGTTCTTGATATACCAAAAGAAAAAATGGATAAATTAACGGATGGAGTCCATCAGGGAGTAGCTGCTTCTGTTTCACCTATAGAATTTATTGAACTGGAAGATTTATTGCCTAAAATTAAAGATAAAAAAGATGCTTTGCTAATAATTTTAGACAAAGTAGAGGATCCGCACAATTTAGGCTCAATAATAAGAACCGCTGCAGCGGCAAATGTCGACGGAATTATTATTCCTAAAAGACATTCAAGCCAAATAACTTCTACAGTAGAAAAAGCAAGTGCCGGAACTGTCGACAAAGTAGCTATAATTCAGGTAACTAACTTAAGTGCAACAATAGAAACACTGAAAGAAAATAATTTTTGGATTATTGGAGCAGAAGGTTCTGCAGAAACCTATTATTTCAATCAAAAATACGATATGAACTGCGCACTCGTCATGGGTGGAGAAAATCAGGGAATCAGCTCACTTGTAAAAAAGAACTGCGACATGCTGGTTAAAATTCCTATGTCCGATAATGTTAATTCTCTAAACGTAGCCAATGCAGCAAGCATATTAATTTATGAAATAGTCAGGCAGAGAATATAAAAAAAATATTATTGATTGAATGATATACTCATCAGAAAATTACAAATTATTAATAAATATAGATAATTTAACAAGTTTCAAATTTAATCGACGATATAGATGAAATTTTAACTAACTACTGTATCGTAAAAATGAAATTTGTAATAAAATATTCTTAGGGGAGACTGTTAATGGATATTGCTAAAAAAAGAAGAAATACAGAGGATTTGCCGGCTAAAATGAAAGATAAATCTTTTAAAAAACAGGACGATATATTTGAAGAAGAATCAGAAGATGCTTCTTTTGAAGATGATGCTGAGGATTTTGAAATACCTGAAGACGATGAAGTTGAAGAAATTGTAGTTGAAAAAGAATTATCTTCTTCTGATGATGCTGTAAAAATTTATCTTCAACAAATTGGCAGGATCTCACTTTTAACGCCTGATGAAGAGCTCGAAGTTGCAAAACAAATTAAAGAAAATCATAACAAAAAAGCCAAAGAAGAGCTTGTTAATGCAAATTTACGTTTAGTAGTAAGTATTGCAAAAAAATATATAGGCCGAGGACTTTCTTTTCTTGACTTAATTCAAGAAGGAAATATGGGATTAATTAAAGCAGCTGATAAATTTGATTATACAAAAGGATTTAAGTTTAGTACGTACGCAACTTGGTGGATCCAGCAGGCTATAACACGCGGTATAGCTGACAAATCCAGAACAATAAGACTTCCTGTTCACATGATTGAAACCATAGGGAAAATCAAAAAGGCGACATACGACCTTACAAATGAACTTAACAGGAAACCGTCTAAAGAAGAAATCGCTGAAAGACTCGATATTCCTTTATCAAAGTTAAGAGCGGTTATGAAATCTGCCCAATCTACAATAAGTCTTGAAACACCCCTCAATAAAAAAGAAGAATCAACCAGAATCGGTGATTTTCTAATTGATAACGGTTCTACATCTCCTGATACAAAAGTTATTCAGGAAAACCTTTTTTCCGAAATCAGGAAAATCCTCGGACAACTTAGTCCGAAAGAAAGAGATGTCCTGATAATGAGATTTGGTCTTGATGATGATGGAAACAAAAAAACCCTTGAAGAAATTGGCACAAGGTATGGCGTATCAAGAGAAAGAATCAGACAAATTGAAAACAGAGCTATAAGTAAGCTAAAAAGACTTTGCCGCAACAATAGAGGCGTGAAAAGCTTAAAAAATTATATCGGCGAAGAATTATAAAATATCTATAAAAAAGGAGAAGTACCGCTTCTCCTTTTTTATGTTTGTAAAGAATTGCTAAAAAAATGGCAATTCTTTTTTTGTTTGTTTTTTAAGTTGATATGCTTGGATTAGCTGACTATAAAAAATGTTAGCTTCTTTAAGACAGATCAAATTCAAAGAGGACTATTAATGAAAGAAAAAAAATCCAAATTAACATTGTATATTCTAGTCGCCCTTGTGTCAGGAATTTTATTCGGATGTTTTTATCCTAAAATATGCGCAATGTTACCATTTACCGAAAAAACCACAAGCTTAATAGATACTATCCTTAAATCCGGTGCTAAAATCTTTCTTAATATGATCAAAATGCTGATAGCTCCTCTTGTTTTTTCAACGCTTGTTGTAGGAATTGCAGGGCATGGCAATATTAAAAGCCTTGGAAAAATTGGCACAAAAACAATAACTTACTTTTTAGCCGCAACTTCTATTGCGCTTGTTATAGGTCTTTTAGCTGCAAATATTGGTCAGCCCGGCAAAGGCTGCATTGTTAATGTTTCTAAAACACAGATGCAGGAACTTGAAACAATAAAAGAAGCCAATAAAGCCAATTCTCCTGCTGATACTTTTGTACATATGGTACCTACAAGCGTTGTAGATGCTATGGCACAAAACCAAATTCTTCAGGTAGTGGTTTTTTCGATCTTTTTCTCTTTCGCGCTTGGTTCTGTGGGAGAAAAAGGGAAACCTATACTTGAATTTTTAACATCACTAACGAAAGTAATGTTTAAATTTACAGAATATGTTATGAAATTTGCGCCTATGGGTGTATTTTGCGCTATAGCCTCAACAATAGGCGAACAAGGACCAGGCATCCTTGTGTCTTACATTAAGCTGATTGCATGTTTGTACACGGCGTTATTTGTATTTCTTGCGCTAGTGCTATTTACAGTATGCTCAATAATAAAAATTCCGTTCCTAAATCTTTTATGGGCAATAAAAGATCCTGCTTTGCTGGCATTTTCAACAGCCACAAGCGAGGCAGCTCTGCCAAAAGCTATGGAAACAATGGAAGATTTTGGTGTTCCTAAAAAAATTGTTGCATTCGTCATGCCTACAGGTTATACGTTTAACCTTGACGGAAGCACTTTATATCTTTCATTGGCGGCTATTTTTATCGCTCAAATGTACAACATAGAGCTTTCATTATGGCAGCAAGTACTCATGATGTTCACCTTAATGCTTTCCAGCAAAGGGATGGCTGCTGTACCTAGAGTTTCCTTAATTATTCTTGCGGGCACACTTGGAAGCTTTAACATTCCTGTGGCAGGAGTAGCTGTGCTTCTAGGAATTGATCATATTCTAGACATGGGCAGAACAACAATAAATCTTATTGGTAACTGTGTAGCCACAGTAGTTGTTGCGAGATGGGAAAATGTATTCGATGATAACAAGATGCACAGCTTTATCGAAGATTTAAAAGAATCAAGATCGGCTAATAACTTGCAAGAACTTTCAACTATTTCTCCGGAATACAATTCTATTAGTAAAACAAACGGACACAAAAAACCTAATATAAATACTTCAACAAATTTAGAACAAGAAATAAAACTTCATTAATAAATAAAAAATAAAGATAAATAAAAACATGTAAATGCTATAATTGAAGCGTTTTATACGAAGTGCGATGATTTATGAAAAGAATAAAACTGCTTCCTGAAAACCTTATAAACCAGATTGCTGCCGGCGAAGTCATAGAAAGACCTGCCTCGGCAGTAAAAGAACTTGTCGAAAATTCTATAGATGCAGGCGCAAAAAAAGTCGAAATAGAAATTTCCAACAGCGCAAGAGACATAAGAGTAGCAGATAACGGACATGGCATACATAAAGACGACTTGATTCTCGCTTTTTCAAGACATGCAACCAGCAAAATCCAAAATCAAAAAGATTTATGGTCAATAAATACACTTGGATTTCGCGGAGAAGCGTTAGCAAGCATTATTTCTGTTGCAAAAGTTACCTGTACGACGAGAACTGTTGATGATGAGAACGGATTAAAAGCAGACTGCAAAGATTCTGAAGTTAAAATTTCGGAAACAGGTTGCGCTGTCGGAACAATTATGGAAGTTAAGGATTTATTTTACAATATACCTGCACGACTTAAATTCCTTAAGCAGCCACAAACCGAGCTTGCAAATATAACAGAAATCCTTCAGAATATTGCTATTTCGCACCCTGAAGTTGCTGTTAATCTTGTACACAAAAAACATTCAATAATAAAAACAACAGGAAGTTCTGATTTAGCAACAGCAATAAGCGAAATTTACTCAAAAGATCTTATAAAAGAACTTTCAGAGATTAATTTTGAAGATAATCAATTTAATTTAAATATCAAAGGATTTATAAGCAATCCGGATTTCACACGCTCAAACAAAAAAGCTGTTTATGTTTTTGTAAACGGAAGAACAGTAAAGTGTCCCATTATATTAAAAGCTATAGATACAGCATTAAAAGACCTTATACCTTCGGGGAAATATCCTTTCGCCGCGCTAAATATAACCATGCCTGCAAACGAAATTGATGTAAACGTTCACCCATCCAAAAGGGAAATTAAATATACAAAGCCCAATTTAATATTTAATTTCGTTTATTCCGCTATTAAGAATGCCCTGGAAGGAAAAAGTAGTTTAAATAGCCTTAAACTTGTTGAACAAAATAATCAAATTAACTGTCATTCCGAACTTGATTCGGAATCTATCCAGCAATCGAATTATAGCTTAAAATTCCACGATGGGCAGACACTGAATCAAGTTCAGGGTGACAATATCAATCAGGAATCAAAAATTGTGGACTTTTCAAGATTTGCTGATTTGAGAGATGACGAGATTACAGAGATATCTATTCCCTCAAAAAGGTCTGAACCGGAAGTTTTTCAAAATAAAATTGAACTTACACCTGAAAATAATGAAAAAAACTACATTGAAAAACCCAAAATCATAGGTCAGCTTAATAACACTTATATCCTTATAGAGACAGAAGAAGGATTACAGGTAATTGACCAACATATAGCCCATGAAAGACACCTTTATGAACAGCTTAAGGAAAATAAAACCCAAACTTCCCAGCTTTTATTAACTTCAGAACTTATTAAACCTGAAACAGAGCAAGTTTTAATGCTTCAGGAAAATCATGGACTTCTTGCAAAATACGGATTTGAGCTTGAGTTTGTTCCTCTTGAATCGGTTGCAAAAACTTTAAGCGACAACGCAATTGCTCTTCAAGCCCCTATTGATACAAAAACAGACGTAAATGTTAACTTTGGCGTGAAATTAAAACGAATTCCGCAAATGCTGGCAAGTAAAAATCCTGAAAAAATCATTTTCGATCTTATAGAAGCTATTCAAACAACGCCTGAGAATATGGAAAATGAAATACTGGAAAGAATTGCCTGCCGAGCCGCGGTAAAAGCAGGAGAAAAACTGTCATTATGGCAGATGGAAGAACTTATCACAAACTGGATGGCAACAAAATTCAATAAAACATGCCCGCATGGCAGAAAAATCAGTCATACAATCCCCACAAAAGAAATAGCGAAATTTTTCGGAAGAATTATTTAACAACTTGTCATTCTGAGGGCTTTAGCCCGAAGAATCTGTCTAACATACAAGTATAACTATAATTAAAAAACAGACAGATCCTTCTCTTCTCAGGATGACAAATAGAAAAACAGAGGTGTTTAGGAGATGGAATATTTTATAAGCTTTATAATTGGGCTTTTTTCAGGAATTTTAATCGTTTTACTCCTCGGAATGAAACGATTTATCAACATAAACAATGAAATAGCTTGTCTTAAAGCTGAAAAACAAACCCTTGAAAATTCGCTAAACAAAGAAACCGAACTTCAGGAAAAATTTTGTAAGGAATTTGAGGATATTGCAGCCAAAATCCTTAAACAAAACTCCTGCGACTTTTCTAAAACTAATCAGGAAGAAATTTTTAACCTCTTAAAACCTTTCAGGGAAAAGCTTATCGAATTTGAAACAAAAATCGAACAAGCAAAGATTGAAGAAACAAAAGGGATTACTTCCCTTGAAACACATATAAAACTTCTTGCTGAAAACAACCAGAAGATTTGTCAGGAGGCAAATAACCTTACTAATGCGCTGAAAGGTCAAGTAAAAACGCAGGGAAACTGGGGCGAATTTATTTTGAACAGGCTGCTTGAGATTTCTGGCTTATTAGAAAACCATCATTACTCTTTACAGGAATCTTTCAAAGATTCTGATAATAAAATTTTGCGACCTGACGTAATAATTCACCTCCCTGAAAACAGACATTTAATTATAGATTCAAAAGTTTCTCTTTTATCTTACGAAAGATTTTATAATTCGGAAGAAAAAGATCAGAACCACTTAAAAGATTTTACGAATTCAACAAAAGAGCATATTAAAAACCTGAAAAGCAAGTTCTATCAAGAAATAAAGGACATTAACACTCCTGATTTCGTTCTTATGTTCATTCCGACAGAAGGCGCGTTTAATCTGATTTTTCAACAGGACAGCGAGATTATTGACTTTGCATGGCGCAATAAAATCCTTCTTGTCGGTCCCTCGACTTTGCTAACAACGCTTAAAACAATAGAACTTTTCTGGAAGCACGAAAAACAAACCCAAAATGTAATCGAAATCGCCGAAGAAAGCGGAAAACTCTACGATAAATTTGTCGGACTGCTCAACGACCTTGAAAATATTAAAACATACTTCGACAAAACTTCTGAGTGCTTTGAAACAGCAAAAAGAAAACTCGACGGACGGGGAAATCTTATTAATCAGGTAGAAAAATTAAGGGTTTTAGGCGCCAAAACATCAAAAACAATTTCTGAAAAATATTATAAAGAAGATGAAACACCTGCAGAAATTTCATTATAAAATATGTAAAATTTTGTGTACGAGAAGTGTTTTAACTATCAATTTTATTTTTTACGATACTTATATAAGTGTTACTTAATTTAGAATGCGGGTATGAAAAAATGGATTCTATTAGCAATAACAAACCTTTTATATATGAACAAAAGCAAAAAAAAGATCCTACACGAATTTTGACTGCAATTGCAGGAACAGGTATACCCGTAATACACAGTTTAGCCAATGGAATGACTGCCAACGGAAATGCTGCCGTAAAAACAACCGTAGCTTTGGGCACAGCAAAAGGATGGGGACTCTTTATAGCTGGCTCTATGCTGTTTAACAAAGTTGCAACTTCTATTATAAATAATGTAAAGCCTCTTAAAGATTTCTCGGAAAATCATCCCGGATTAACTTCAATAGGAATTATAATAGGTGGTATTAAAGCAGGAAGCGCAACGGTTCACTACGGAAATAAAGCGATAACAAATCTTCTTGGAAATAAACCATTTGAAGAAAAAGTAAATGAAATACTTCAAAAATCTTCAATTCTTAAAAATAAAACTATAGGAAATATTTCTACCGGTCTTGGCAATTTTGCAAAAAGCAGTACAGGCAAATTTTTAGGAAAGACTGCGCTAATCGGTGCAGGACTTTTATTTTTTAAAAGCATTTTTGATCTGGGAAAAATAGAACATAAAATTGCTAAAGCCAAAGAAAGCTAAAAAAATCAATATTAATTTGCATTTTGTATAATTTCAAGAACAGCATCAAGCGAATTTGTAGACATGTCTACTTTTTGACGCAAGTATGATTCATCTTCAAGCTTGTTTAAAAGAGAACCTCTTAAGTTTTTTTTGTATTTATCTGCTTCTCTTTGATAATTTGCTGCTTCTGTTAAATATTTATCAAGTATTACAAGCTGTTTAAACGATTCGTAATTTTTTTCCTGTTTATTGCCGTATTTATCTTTCAAATCAGCAACATATAAATTAAAAACATTTACTTTTGCGGAAAACTGCTGAACTTTATCAGAATTATCGGATTTAATAACCTGTTTCAAGGTTACAAGAATAGGTTCAACTTGTTTTATGTCCTGCAAATACCCGCTGTATCTGTCGATGTTATAACCCGAATAAATTCTTGGAAAAAATGTCTTAGCTGCAGGGAATTCAAACTCATTATTACTTTTTGAAGGAGTTGTCTGTTTTACCTGAACTTCTTTTTGTTCAGCAGGTCTGGTTTCTTTTCCCAATTCCGGCAAATCACCGGCATAACCATAGCCGCTCAACAAAAATACTATTGTTAAAATTGCAAACAACTGAAAAATTAAAAATATTTCACCTTTGATTTTACGCAAATTCATCTCTGTTCTCAAACTTATCCATAATTTATTTTACTAATTTTTTTAGAAACAACAACAAACATTTATAGGAATTTTAATTTAATTATTAAAGTTTGTAACGAAAAACAACAAAATTGATTTTACGACTGTCGTATATACTTTATATATATAGGTGTATTAATAAGGTGTATTTATAGAGGTAGTAAGATGAACTATTCAATTAATGGTGGCAATAATTGGTATGCTAATTTAAAACAACAAAATGAAAATATTGTTGCAAAAAATGCAAATAAAAACACGAATCCTTCTTCTGTTTGGAATACAGAGAATGATCCATACAAACATTCAGCTTCTGATTGGTATAAAGAATTTAATAAATCTAACGAAAAAAAGATTGCCGGTCTAAACGGAACGCCAATAATAACTTTAGATGCCAATGGAAACAAAATAGAAACTTTCTATGATGCTAACGGACAAACAACTCAAGCTAATTATTATGATAAAAATGGCAAAGTAAATCATTACGATACATTTAATGCTGATGGTTCTATAAAAAATAAAACAGATAGAGCCAATAATGCTGATGGCAGCTACAAAGATACTATTTCTGATGCTAACGGCAGAAAAAACCAAGATAAATCTTATGATTCAGCTGGCAGATTAAGGAATTCCACAGTTTATAATGCTGATAATTCTAAAATTGAAACAGCATATGATGCAAATGGCAGAAAAACTCAAGATAAATCTTATGATACAGCAGGAAAATTAAATAAATCCACTGATTATAATGCTGATAATTCCAGACTTGAAACAACTTATGACGCAAATGGTAAAAAAAGCACAGGAAAAGAATACAATAACGCAGGTCAACTCACAAGCAATTATGTTTTCAGACAAGGCGACAAAGGCTATGGAGCTATTGACTGGAATAATGACAGCAAAATGGATGGTTATGTTGCAAACCACGGAAACTTTGATAATTTCTTTACAAAATTCGGCAAATACTGGCAATTACCTGACCTCGAAAACATCGTTAACAATTCAGATAATTCAGTTACTGACACAGACAAAAGAAACAGTTTTGTATCTGATGGAATAGTAACTGCTCATAAAATTTCCAATACTAAAATCGGATTTAATGTTACAGCTAATGATATGTCCAGAGTACCGGGATTTAATTACGATTATGCTGTCTGGGATAAAGAAAAAAATTCTTATACAGTCGGTACAGACAAAAATAAAGACGGTAACCTTATCGGTGATGAAATACGAGCTGTAGTTGAAAACGTCGGAAACAAAACATGTTCTCCTTTAACCTTTGATTTAAATGGAGATGGAGTAAAAACATCTGATAAATTAACTCAATACGATATCAACGGCGACGGCAAACAAGAAACCATCAATGACGTGGCTGACGGAACACTTTCTATCAGAGGTGGAAATTCCGGTAAAGATTTATTCGGAGACAATACCGATCTTAATAATGACGGACTAGCTGACGGCTTCGGAAACGGTTTTGATGCATTAAAAGCATTAGCTGCAAAAGAAGGCTTAATTAACAACATAGACGATATGATACTTGACTCTAAAGATATTAAAATTCTTGAAGACAAATATCAATTCGGAATGAAAACAGGCGGTTACAATAGCAGTGCAAAATCTTTAGCATCACTTGGAATTACCGAAATATATCTTGGTGAAACAGATGCAGTAGAAACAATAAACAACTTTGACGGTCAAAACAATACATTAATGACTCAAGAAGGCTCAGCATTTGCAATTAACGGAGTAAAAAGAAATTACGCTGATGTTTGGCACTCAATAGCAGCTTAATTTTCTAAAAATATAAAAATGCCCCCTGACTTAAACAGCAGAGGGCATTTTTGTTATAAATAAATTATATGGCGCCTTCGCCACGTTCTCCTGTTCTTATTCTTATTGTTTCTTCAATTGGGGAAATAAAGATTTTGCCGTCGCCGATTTCGCCTGTTTGAGCTTTTTCCTGAATAATTTGAACAACCTGTTCAACAATATCGTCATTCACAACTATTTCAAGTTTAACTTTAGGAATAAACTGAATATGATATTCAGCTCCTCTATATACTTCAACGATACCTTTTTGGCGACCAAAACCTTTGACTTCTGTAACTGTCATACCCTGAACACCTATGTCATTCAAAGCATTTTTAACTTCATCAAGCTTAAAAGGTTTTATTATTGCATCTATTTTTTTCATATTGCCTCCAGATTATAAATTTTTAATATTATACTACAGAGAATAAGCTCTTTCACCGTGTTCACTCAGGTCAAGACCAATATTTTCTTCTTCTTCGGTAACTCTGAGTCCCATAGTTGCATCAAGCACTTTAAGAATTATTATTGTAACAACAAATGAAAACGCCCATGCTGTTATCACGCTGATTAACTGTGGACTTAAAAGACTTGCACTTCCATAAAACAAACCTGTTTTTCCATTAATTGCTGCACAGGCAAATAATCCTGTTGCTATAGCACCCCAGGTTCCGCCAACACCATGCACACCGACGGCATCAAGTGAATCATCATAACCTAATACAGATTTAAGGTTTACAGCAACATAGCATACAACACCTGCAATTAAGCCTATAATGAGTGCTCCAAATGGAGTAACAAACCCTGCGGCAGGAGTAATTGCAACAAGACCGGCAACAGCTCCTGATGCTGCGCCAAGAGCTGTAGGTTTATGCTGATGAATCCATTCAGCAAACATCCAGGTTAAAATAGCCGCAGCAGTGGCAATATGAGTTGTGACAAAAGCAGTAGCCGCTAAACCGTTAGCAACGAGAGCACTTCCCGCATTAAATCCATACCATCCAAACCATAATAAAGCTGCACCAAGCAAAGTCAAAACAAGATTATGAGGCGGGATTGCTTTTACTCCATAATCTTTTCTTTTTCCGACAATAATTGCTGCTGCTAAAGCAGAAGCCCCTGATGAAATATGAACAACAAGACCGCCTGCAAAGTCAAGAGCGCCAAGCTTAGCTCCTATCCAGCCTCCGCCCCAAACCCAGTGAGCAAGGGGACAATAAACAATTGTTACCCAGAGTACCAAAAATACCAGATAAGTCCTAAATCTGAATCTTTCTGCGAACGCACCTGTTATAAGAGCAGGGGTAATAATGGCAAACATTAACTGAAACGCCATAAATAAAATATGAGGAATTGTCGCAGCAAACGGACCTGGATCCATTCCCACACCTTTTAGTCCTATATAATCAAGTCCGCCAATTAACGACCATTTGTCAGGTCCAAATGCAAGGCTATAACCGTACAAAACCCATATTACTGTAACTACAGCAAGAGAAACAAAACTCTGCATTACTGTACCAAGAATGTTTTTAGACCTGACCATACCTCCGTAAAACAATGCCAGTCCTGGTGTCATAAGCATAACAAGAGCCGTGGAAATTAAAATCCAAGCTGTGTCACCTTTGTCAATCATTTTTTTACCCTTTCTAAATTCTTATATAATACTAAATTAGAATAATACTTGTGTTAAAAAGCCTATACGGTGGCTATCTCTACCAGATTGATTATCAACATTAACAAAATTAACCAATAAGCCTAAATTGTCTTTAAAAAGATAATTAATTCCCGCAACATATTCCACGGAACCATCTTCAAGGGCTTTTATATCGGGATCAAAATTGTCATATCTTGCAAGAAGTGTAATTTTATTTGTCAGATTATATTTTGTATCAATAAAATAACCTCTGGCTTTTTGACCTGAATTTACAAAACCTGTTTTATCAAGATATTCACCTTTTACATTAAACTTTTTGTAAGTATAAGAGGTATGATAACCGACAAGATTTTCTCTGTAGGTTGTATTCTGTGCAAGTAAACTGCTTCCTAACTCAAGAGTGCCTAATTTAGGGTTTTTATATAAAGGTTTAACAGTTACCTGACCGGCGATACTGGTTCTTCTGTTAGTATCAAAAGAATTATTGCCGCTGCCGTTGAATGTGCCTACCGAATAACCAACAGGATCCCAATCTCCGGAAACCATTAAACCTGCATCCTGATTGTGAGGATCATAGTTAGCTGTATTATTGCTTATTAATTTTCTTGATGCTTGCGAATAATCAATAAAATCAATATTCAAGCAAGAAAGAAGGGCTTCTCTTCCCACAGGTCTTGTAATTTGTCCAACATAAGCCTTATGTTTTGGAATTATATCAGTTGAAACATAAGCTTCTCTTAAAAGACCATTAAATGTTGTGTCGGAAAAATTACGTGTAGGAACAAGCTGTGCAACATAATTCAAGTGATTATGAAGTTTTCCTGAAATAGCAAGTTCACTATATGGCAAACCAAAGTTTGGGGAATACCCGTCAGCGCCTTTTACAGGCATTGCTGTATAACCCGCTTGCAGTCCTCCTGTAATTTTAAAATCTTCACCAAAAGCACTTTTCCATGTTTTTTTACTTGCATCTTCTAGATTTGAAACAGAACCTTTTAATTCTGTAACTGAAGTTTCAACCGCAGCAACCCTACCTGAAAGTTTTGCTATTTCTCCGCCCAATTCTTGTTGTAGAATCTCAATCTTTGCTTTATCACCTTCGCTGAGTTTCAAATTTTGATCTTCTACTTTTCCCATAAGATTTACGAGAATAATAGCTGCTTCATTTCTGGAAATAGGTTTTGTTCCGTCAAAATTTTCTCCTGGTTTTCCGATAAGAACTCCATATTTATCGGTTACGTTTTTCAAAGTTCTGTATGCCCAATGGTTCGAATCAAAAGCTTTTCCCTTGTCAGCCTGTTTGACATTATCAATAGAAAAATCCTTAAGATCATTCAAAGCCACGCTCTTTGCTTCAACAGGCAAATTACAGGACAATCCAACCAACAATGCCGTAAATAAAATGCTTTTCCTCATGATCACTCCTAAAATTTTAATATATACACGCAACATCGCAATTTAGTTTTAAAAAAAAGACAAAACCTGCAGCCATTTTCATATCAGCAGGCTTTGTTATCTAAGAGTAGTCATATGCAATTTTTAAACACAAAAAATAAGCCTGAACAGGCTAAATTTTGCCTAAAGCTAGACATATACCCTTCACCTATTATGTTTTTAAGTAATTTATTTTTCTTTCTTCAAGGCTTTAATATATAACATTAAATTTTTTCTGTTAAGGGGGTATGCCTCCTTTATTAAGTTTGCTTAATAATGCAAAAACACAATAAAAATGAATATTTTTGCGACATTATGCATCAATATTTATCAAAACAAAAACTCAAATTTGCTTAAATTTAAGTTTTAAAATACAAAAATCGTAATTTTTAAGAGAAAAATAAAAATCGTCTAAATAACAAACCCAAATAACGTTACAAAATTTAACAAATTGTAACAATATTTAATCAGACTTCATTTCAATCATATAAATGAATTTAGGCATGATTTTGCATTTTCACTGTCAAAATATTTTCTCCTGATATACAAAAGAACTAATTCTTTTTACTAATACAAAAAACGCGACTTAATTCTTTCTTTTTTATAAAGAAACGTTTTACTTATCTATGCTAATATTTACTTGGTTTTCATTCTTTATATATATGAGTCGAAAAAGTGTACAATCAGGAAATTTTAAATATATTCAGCGATTTGGCTTCGCAGTCTGTTAAAATCAAGAAAATTCTAAGAAATCTGGATCACAAGAAAACAACTTGCCTTACAGGGCTTACTGGTTCGGCAAGAAGTTTTCTTATTTCTCATATAGTTAGCCTGCTGCAACACCCTGTGCTGATTGTTACTCCTGATATTTCTACAGCTTTAAAATATAATAACGACATAAAACTTTTTACGGATAAAAAGACTTATTTTCTGCCCTCACAGGAGAGTTCTCCCTATGAACAAGTATGGAGCGATCCTGCAATTACGGAAGAACAGCTTAAAGCACAGGAGTCTTTTCGCACAGGAGAAGCAGAAGTACTTATTACTCCCGCAAAAAACCTTTTAAACACATACCTGAAAAGAGAAAAAGCGAAAAAAAATTCTATTTATTTGAAACTTAAAGGAGAAGCTGATCCGCAGGAAATCGCCAAGCAATTAATTGATATTGGCTACAAAAGAGTAATAACCGTCGTTGATCCCGGAGAATTCAGTCTGCGCGGAGATATTATGGATGTTTATCCTATTTCAAATGATCCTGTAAGAATAGAGTTTTTCTGCGAAGAAGTTGAGAACTTAAAGGTTTTTAACATAGATAACCAACGATCAGTCAGGAAAATTGAGGAAATTACGATTGAGCCGAGATATAATCTATTGATTTCAGAGGAAGAGAAGCAGTTATTTATCAGCAAGATCAATAAGCTCAAAGAAAATCAGCTGGCAAAACTTTCTGAAAACGCAAAATACACTCTTGAAACAACCGTTGAAAGTTTTATTTCATCTTTTGAAGCAGATACTTACACTGAAGGCATAGAATATTTAGCGCCTTTACTCAACGACAATTTCAGCGATATCTTTGATTATTTGCCAGAAGATACTGTAATTATAAGCCATGAATCTACAGAATTGCATCAGAAGCTTTATGTTCAGGATGAAAAGTACTTAAAAGAATATGAGAAGAATATAAATGAAGGTTTAGCTCTTGAACTTCCTTATTTATTACACAAAAATCCCGCTGAAGTAATTGAAAACATTAACAAATTTGCGTCTTTGAATTTAAACAGTTTTATAAATGAAGAAACAGATATGGTGGAGGAGCTGGAAAACATTTCCGTGCCGAAGTTTTTGGCTGATATAGACAAAGCCGCATATTATATGGCAGACCTTAGAAATAAAGGCTACAGCGTATTTGTAATTACAGAATATCCCCAAAGGCTTGTAGAAGTTCTTAAAGAGTTTGATTGTCCTGTTATAGACATAGAAAATACGCCACTCAAATATAATTCATCAAAAGAAATCATAATTTCGAGGGCGGGATTTACGGAAGGGTTTGTACTTCCCGAAATAAACCTTGCGGTTATCACAGACACAGAACTTTTTAACAGAAAAATAAAAAAACCTACATTAGGAAAAAAACTTTCTAAAAAAGAAAATATTGATTATCTGACTTCTGTAAACGACTTAAAGGAAGGCGATTTTGTCGTTCACGCAAAGCACGGCATAGGCAAGTTTATCGGGCTCTGCAAACAGGAAATTGACGGACAGGAAAAAGATTATCTGACTATTGAATACGCACAAGCCGACAAGCTACATATGCCGGCAGAACAAATAAATATGCTTTCACGTTATAGAGGCGCGGGTGTTAATGCTCCAAAACTTACCCGAATGGGCGGTGTTGAGTGGAACAACGTTAAAAACAAAGTTAAAGGTGCTATTGCTGACATCGCGGATCAATTATTAAGAATTTACGCTAAAAGAGCTAAAACAAAAGGTTTTATATTTGAATCTGACAGTCCATGGCAGTTAGAAATGGAAAACGCTTTTCCCTACACCGAAACCCCTGACCAGCTTCAATCAATTATAGAAACCAAAAACGATATGGAATCAGAAAAAGTTATGGACAGGTTAATTTGCGGAGATGTCGGATTTGGAAAAACGGAAGTGGCTTTAAGGGCAACATTTAAGGCAATTTTATCTGGCAAGCAGGTTGCCGTTTTAGTTCCGACGACTATTCTTGCGCAGCAGCATTATTTGACTTTTTTGGAAAGATTCAGACCATATCCGGTAAAAGTAGAGCTTATGTCAAGATTTAGAAGCGCAAAAGAACAAAAAAACACCATAAAGGATTTACTTACAGGCGATTGTGATTTGGTAATAGGAACTCATCGGCTTTTACAAAAAGATATACAATTTAAGAATCTCGGACTGCTTGTTGTGGATGAAGAACACAGATTTGGAGTAACACACAAGGAAAAAATAAAAGAATTCAAAGCTAATGTTGATGTTTTAACTATGTCCGCAACACCAATTCCCAGAACGCTTAATATGGCTCTGTCAGGATTGAGAGAAATGAGTATTATCAATACTCCGCCTGTAAACAGAGCACCTATAAAAACTTATGTCGGACATTTCAATGAATCCCTCTTAAGAACTGCCATAAATCACGAACTCGAAAGAGAAGGGCAGATTTATTTCTTGCATAACAGAGTTCAGTCAATATATAAAACCGCGGAAGAACTTCAAAACCTCGTGCCAAAAGCAAGAGTTGCTGTTGCACACGGACAAATGAATGAAAAAGAACTCGAAAAAATAATGTATGAATTCGGTGCAAACGAATACGACATTCTAGTTTGCACCACTATAATTGAATCAGGACTCGACATTCCAAATGCAAATACCATAATAATTGACGATGCGGACAAATTTGGATTAGCACAGCTTTACCAGATAAGAGGAAGAGTCGGAAGAAGCGAAACACAGGCTTATGCTTACTGTTTTTACAGAGACGGAAAAGTTTTATCAGCGGAAGCAAAAGACAGGCTAAAAGCAATAAAAGACTTTACAATACTGGGAAGCGGGTATCAGATTGCGCTAAGAGATTTGGAAATAAGAGGCGTAGGAAATATTCTCGGACAGCAACAACACGGTCATATGGTTTCTGTTGGATTTGACCTGTATTGCCAACTGCTTGAAGAGTCAATAAAAGAATTAAAAGGAGAAAAAGTCGACAGAAAAGAGCCTACTATTATTGACATCAACATAACAGCCTTTATTCCAGACGAGTGGGTTGGGGATAAAGAACAGAAGATGATTGAGTATAAACGGCTTGCTGATGTAAAAAGTGCTAAAGAACTGGAATTTTTGGAAGATGAGTGGATTGACAGATTCGGAAAAATCCCTGAAGAAGTAAAACGACTTATAAAAGTAATACGATTAAGACTTATGGCAACTGACATCGGAATTTGTCTTGTAAGAGAAGCTTTTGAAAGTATCAGAATTTTTAGTAATATTTCATTTGCTGAATTCAGGCTGCTTCAAAATAAAATAAGACCAGAGCTTTCTAAAAAATTAAAATGGACTCAAGCCCCTAAAACTTCCGAAAACGGGACTTCAATAATATTAATAAGCAATCTCGCTCTTTCAAACGAAGAAAAGCTGGATATTTTAGAAGAAATTTTCCATTCTATAATTAACTTTAAAATGTAGGTTTTAGATGATTAAAAGTTCCCGTTTTTGATTCAAAATCTATTTGTTAAAATATTTGCACCAAAATTAACATCTTATATTTTAGATTCTAAAGTAATTCTGTTTGTATCAACATCAATTTCTTTATTTTTTTTCATAAAATTGCTTTGGAAATAATCTATAAGTATGTTTCTCTCAGTATCAAAACTGCTAATAATTTGACTTCTGTCAATAGTTTCTTTATCATCTTCTATTTTGATTTTTTTCAAAGAATTAAACATATTTTGAGGATTTGAAATAACATATTCTGACACAGCAACTGTCAATAAAGTCGGCTTTTCAGGATTTTCAACAGAAACAATATTTCCTTTTGAATCAATTATTTCAATTTTTTTGTTTCCATTCTCATCAACCGTATAAAAATCCTTTACCTTTTTATCAGCAGTAACTGTATATCTTGCACCTGAAACGTGCATAATTCCGGGTTTGATTTTTCTTAATTTTGTTGATTCTACGCCTTCTCTTATTACATCTGCCAACTGCTGTTTCGTATATTTAACCGTAACAACAGGATGCGGCATTGGAAAACAATATTCAACATCTCTTGCTGTAATTTTACCTGCCTCCATTAATGATCTGACACTTCCCGGATTTACCAGAGCAAGATCAGCTCCTGTCTTATTTAAAATTGCATCTGTCATAATATTAAGAATAGGATTTTCTTTTTTTACAGCACGTTTAGAACTAAATTCTCTGACCAACGTACCTACAGGATAGGTTTCACCAAGTGTATCCTTTTCTAGTCTTTTTATATCTTCACTTGCAGAATAATTAAAGACTTTATCGACTTTATTTTTAGGTGAATTTCCTTTCGATAAATCTATTCTGCCATTTTCATCGAACTCAACCGTTAATTCACCAAAAGTTTTTTCATTTCCTTCCTGAACTATTAAAACAGGTTCTTTTTTAGGTGATTCAAAAAGTTCATATTCATTATCGTGAGAATGTCCGCCGATTATTATATCTATATCAGAAACAATTTTGGCAATTTTTCTTTCTTCTTTTGTACCGAGATGCGACAGTAAAATTATTTTATCCAATTCAGGTTCTTGTTCTTTTAATTTTTGAATTTCCTGTTCAATATCATTTTTAATTAAAGAAATATTATGTAATTTGCAGTAATTAGTCTTATAATCAGGTGTAGTAACTCCTATTAAACCAAATTTTTCCCCATTTTTAGTAACAATTTTTGATTTAAACAATCCCAATTTATTATATTCTTTATCATTAGGAGTTTCTGTATTGCAAGCCATAAAATCAGTAAAAAATTCCGATTCTTTTCCTTCAGCTTTGTTTTTTTGATTGGTTAAATGATTATTTTTTAAATATTCGTAAAAATTGAAATTTCTTCCCCTGTCATGATTGCCTATTGCGCAAGCATCAAAATTCATTGATTTCAAAATTTTGCTTACCAGATCTCTTTTTTTGAGTTCTGTTCCGGAAAAAACATCTCCGGCTGATAATTTTAAATTTTCCGAATCTTCATGTTTTTTATCAAAAGTATCTGATGCGGTTTTCAAATGTCTATAGGCAGGTATAACAGCGTGATAATCGCTAAAATAAAATATATTTATCTTTGTAGCACCGGAAAAAGATAAATTATTTGCATTATATAAACGGCTTAAAATGATATTTTGCAGCATTATATCTGTATCTAAAATTACTAACAACAATACAAAACACCTAAACAAAAAAAATTGCTAAAAATTTTTTGTAACAAACAACCACAATTTATTTTAATAATGTATAATTTTAATTGGTTAAAAAGACAAAAAATATACTTAAATGAGGATAAATTATGAAAAAAATTACACTTGCATTAATGGCTGCTTCTATGGTTTTTCTTAGCGGTTGCGGACAAAAAGAAAAAGCTGATTTAGGTCCTGCTGTAATAAAGGTTAACAATTCTGTAATAACAAAAGGAATGATAGATGCTTCCTTTAAAAAAGGCTCTTTAGCTTCCAGCAACATTGATGTAAATAAGCCTGAAAACAGATTTATTTATCTTATCTACAAAAATAAAACTGTAAATGATCTTATAGTTAAAGAATTATTGACACAGGAAGCTGACAAAAGAAAAATTTCTATATCTGATGAAGAAATTAAAGCTAAATTAGATGAAATAATGAACAAAGTCGGTGGTAAAGCAAGATTTGAACAATCTCTTGCACTAAATAACCTTAACAAAGATTCTTTTAGCGATATGCTCAAATTTGATATGTTAAAAGAAAAGCTTGTTAATAATTTATCAGGCACAAACAATGTTAATGAAGGTGCTATAAAAGACTTTTATGTAAAAAACCGGGATAAACACTTTAAACAACCTGAACAAGTAAAAGCAAGCCATATTTTGATTAGTGCATCAGAATCAGATATTAGATCTAAATTTGAAGCTGAAGGTAAAAAATTATCAGCAGATGAATTAAACAAAAAAGTTAAAGCTGAAATGTCTGCAGCTAAAAATAAAGCTGAAAAAATCCTTGCAGAAATAAAAGCTAGACCGGATAAATTTGCAGCATTGGCAAAAAAAGAATCTCAAGATCCTTCAAGTGCTGAAAAAGGCGGAGATTTAGGATTTTTTGATAATAAACAAATGGTAAAAGAGTTTTCTAAAGTAGCTTTTTCTATAAAACCTGGTGAAATAAGCAATTTGGTTAAAACAGAATTCGGTTATCACATTATAAAAGTAGTTGACCGCAAAAAAGCAGGTTTAGTACCTTTTGATGAAGTAAAACCACAGATTGCTAAATATCTGGAACAACAAACAAAAATGCAATCTATACAAAAATTAATTGAAAGCTCAAGAAACAACGCAAAAATCGTATATATAGACAAAGAATGCGATCCTAAAAAAATTGAAACAGAAATTAGATCACTTGTAAAAAAACAAAGACCTCCTCAAGCTCCAACAAAAAATTAAGTTTATATAAATATAAAAAAAAGGGCTATCCCGAAAAATTAAAGGGAAAGCTCTTTTTTTGTACTAAAAAACCGTATGACTATAAAATTAATAATGGTTTTTAATTATTGACTATTATAAAATATAAATTAAGCGAAATGGGAGAGCTGCAATACAATAGATCTGGCGGGAAGAAATGGAAAACGCAAAAATTAAGTTTTCAAAAGACAGTCTTTTTAGAAAAACTATAGCGAAAACTGACGGTTATATACACTTTATCGCAATAGGCGGAATCGGAATGAGCGGTCTTGCTAAAATTCTGATTGAATTAGGCTATAAAGTTTCCGGTTCTGACATAAAAAATAACGCTAACATAAAATCCATCGAAAATACCGGTGGAATCGTTAAAATTGGACACAGTTCCGAAAACATAAATAATTGTTCACTTGTTGTAGTAAGTTCCGCTATCAAACCCGACAATCCTGAATTAATAGAAGCAAAAAAACAAAATATTCCCTTGGTTCATAGAGCTCAACTTCTTGAAGCTTTAATGTCAGGATTTGGCGAAGAAAAAAAGCAATATTCTATCGGAGTCACCGGAACTCACGGAAAAACCACAACTTCCGGCATGACCGCATTTTTATTTGAAATGGAAGGACTTAATCCATCTTTTGCTATAGGCGGACAACTTCCGCATTATGATGTAAATTCCAAAGCAGGCTTTGGAGATCATTTTGTTTCTGAACTCGACGAAAGTGACGGTTCAATCGAACTTTATACTCCTGACATAAGCATTATAACGAATCTGGAATTTGATCATGCCGATCATTACGAAAAAGGCTTCGAGCAAATTCTTGAAACATTTGAAAGATATGCTTGCGATCTTGATAAAAATTCTAAAATAATAATAAATACTGATGATTCAGGGAATCTTGATCTTTTAAAAAGAATTGACCATAAAAATATAATTACTTACAGCACTAATCCTGAACAGCCATTACACAAAGAGTCTGTTTAC
>Ga0209000_1000414_pt1 | contig 43131 bp, 40 predicted proteins | sample RifGroD2_FD_183998 | JGI IMG/M metagenome (GOLD analysis project Ga0209000, IMG submission 183998) | Groundwater microbial communities from Rifle, Colorado, USA - Groundwater D2 (SPAdes) (version 2) | ecosystem: Environmental > Aquatic > Deep subsurface > Groundwater | place: Rifle, Colorado... | reverse complement strand
GGTCTGTTGAAACCTGGATTTATTGCAGATTTATCAATCTTTAAACATAATCTTTTTGACATGCCGGTTGAACAATTTCTGACTGAGCATTGTCTGATGACTGTGGTTGATGAACAGATTGTGTTCAAAGAATAAACGTATATTTCACATGATTCACAACTTTAGTTTTTTTATATAATATATAAGCCTTCTTTTTTGACATTAGAAGCGCACAATTCTATAATATGTGTAGATAACGGCATGAATGAGTATTCATGTTAGAATGGAGTACAAATCATGTTAACATTAAAAAATATTACAAAAAATTATGTAATCGGTGAACTGGTCGTCAGAGCACTGAGAGGAATCAATTTATCATTCAGGGATAAGGAGTTTGTCGCTATCCTAGGTCCATCAGGATGCGGGAAAACGACGCTTCTCAATATTATTGGCGGATTGGATCGTTATACCACCGGAGATTTACTCGTCGACAATACTTCGACGAAAGAGTTCAAAGATCTAGACTGGGATGCATACCGCAACATGCGGATCGGATTCGTTTTTCAAAACTATAATTTGATCTCTCATATCAGCGTTATTCAGAACGTAGAACTTGCATTGACCATTTCAGGCGTGTCCGCAAAAGAACGTAAAGAACGGGCTAAAGAAGTATTGATTCAAGTCGGTTTAGAGGATCAGCTATATAAAAGACCCAATCAGTTATCAGGCGGTCAGATGCAACGTGTAGCGATTGCCAGAGCGCTTGTCAATAATCCCAATATCATATTGGCCGATGAACCTACCGGAGCCTTGGACAGCAAGACTTCCACACAGATCATGGAGCTTCTCAGAAGCATCTCTGAAGACAAATTAATCATCATGGTTACCCATAACTCAGCAATTGCAGAGCGTTACAGCAACCGTTTAATCAATCTGTTGGATGGTGAAGTCATCAGCGATACGAAGCCATATACCGAAAAAGAAGAACCTTTGAAGAAAGAAAAGAAAACACGTACTTCCATGTCATTTCCTACAGCCTTGAAGCTTTCTTGGAACAACCTAATCACTAAAAAAGTTAGAACCATCATCACCGCGATTGCCGGTAGCATCGGCATCATCGGTGTCGCTTTGGTTTTATCGCTTTCCAATGGATTCTCTAATTATATATCCAAACTTCAACTAGACACGCTAGCCGGATATCCAGTCAGAATTAATGAGTTTAGTTTCATCATTCCGCAGGGACCTCCTGTTGAGGATGAGGGAGATGTTTTATTTCCAGCAACTCAGTTTTTACTTCCCTATGATGAACCAGAACCTAATTTCATTCAGAATACAATCACTGAAGATTATGTGGATTACGTCAAAGAACTATCTAGCACAGGATGGACCTCTGATCTTCAATTCTATTACCGCGTCAATCCAAACTTCTTATTCAAGAATGATGAAGATGTTATTTCTGTCATATCCGCTCCGCAAATCGGATTTAGACAGCTGGAAGCGAATCAGGATTTCATTCTTCAACAGTATGATTTACTCTATGGTGCGTATCCATCAGACGGTTCTTTAGAAGTGGTTTTAATTGTTGATAAATATAATAGATTGCCGATTGAAGTGACGAATGCGCTTGGATTTGGTACCAACGCAATCAATTTCCAAGACATTGTCAATCTCACTTTAAAACTTGTTCCTAATGATCTTTATTATCAAAAGTTGTCAGATTCAGTTTATTTTTTAAACCCTGATTTTGCAGGCATGTACGATGATGTTGATTCAAGAACCATCACCATATCAGGTATCTTGAGAGTCAAAGATACTGTTGAATCTGAAATTTTAGATCCTGGCATCGCATATACAACAGATTTGACTGAGTATTTGCTGGATAGTTCTGAATCCTCCATGATTGTTGCAGATCAGCTCAATTCACCGACTAAAAATATCTTGACACAACAAAATATTTTGGATGAAAATGCCTTAAAATCCTGGATTCAATTTTTAGGCGGTACAAGAGAAGTCATCAGCATTGATATCTATCCGGTTGATTTTGAAGCGAAGGATAACATCACCAAGTATTTGGATGATTGGAATCTAGACCATACTGAACAGATTGTTTATACAGATTTAGCGGATATCATTTCCAGCTTTACGGATACACTAATCAATTCTATTTCTTATGTGTTGATCGCATTTGCGAGCATTTCGTTATTCGTATCCTCTATCATGATCGGTATCATCACCTATGTATCTGTTGTAGAAAGAACCAAGGAAATCGGAGTTCTCAGAAGCATCGGTGCGAGAAAGAAGGATATTTCACGTGTTTTCAATGCGGAAACACTCATTATCGGATTTGTCGCAGGTACGTTTGGAGTGCTCATCACCTTCCTCCTCAATCCAATCATCAACCAAGTTTTATATAAGTTCACAGAAGTTAGAAACATTTCGGAACTTGAAATACTATCAGCGCTATTGTTGATTCTAGTCAGCATGTCGCTCACCCTCATCGCAGGACTTATTCCTGCAAGAATAGCATCCAAGAAAGACCCAGTCGTCGCCCTTCGAACGGAGTAATTTATGAAGCTTGAATTTTGGTTGGATTATCTATCCCCAGTCTGTTACAAACAACACAAAAGAATAGAAGAACTCATGTTCAACTACAAGTTCGAGGATTTTGAACTCCTTTATAGAAGCTTTGAATTGATCCCTGATTTCAATCCTGACCAACAGTATTCATTCCAGCAGCTCTTGAAGGATTACCATTGGGTTTCCTTAGAAGAAATCAATAAGATTTCCTGTGAAATACCTGATGAACTCGCGGTCCTTAACGTTCATGATGCACATCGTTTGTCCCATCTTGCGAAAAAAGACAACTTAGCGTTTCTATTCAATAAAAAACTATTTTCTGCATTCTATGAAGACCATAAAGACATCAGTAATTCTAAAGTATTAACAGAAATTGCACTGGATGCAGGTTTAGAACTATCAAAGATACAAGAGGTTTTATCATCAGATCTCTACTCGGATTCGGTTCAGTTAAACCGTGAAAACGCAGTTCATAAAGGCATCCATAAATTACCCCATCTGCGCATTGACGGTAAAATCAGATTAAGCGGATATCACTCCGAAAAAGAGTTAATCAGCTATTTAACCATGGCATCAGCAAAAATGACCAAGAATGAATACTGTGAAGGGGAGAATTGCGAAAGAAAGAAGGCTCGTTGAGTCTTTTTTTGATATAATGGTAGTATATTATACTGAAGTATGGTATAGTTATCAAGGTTCAAAAAGAATTGAGGAAAAAGATGAATATATTATTTAATGATTTACCGATCTCGCAAGAGACAAAAACGGCCATCGAAAGTCTAGGTTTAGTGGAAACAACATCGATACAACATCATGCCATTCCAAAAATGCTAGAGGGTAAAGATATAATTGGCCAAGCACAAACAGGTACCGGCAAAACGTTCGCTTTTGCGATACCCATTTTGGAACAAATCGATGTCAATGAGAAACACATTCAGGCGTTAGTGATTTGTCCCACCAGGGAGCTGACGCTTCAAGTATATAAGGAATTTGTCAAGCTGATTAAGGTTAACAAGAACGTGAGAATCACCTCCATCTATGGCGGCGAATCCTACACCAAGCAATTCAAGGCATTATCAGAGTTTCCCCACATCGTGGTTGCAACTCCAGGCCGTGCAATTGACCATCTGGACAGAAAGACCATGGATTTCAGCAACCTGAAGATCCTCGTCATGGATGAAGCAGATGAAATGCTCAAGATGGGCTTCCAGGAAGACTTGGAAAGACTATTAAGAGATACTCCATCAAACAGACAAACAGCTCTATTTTCAGCAACCATTCCACCATTTATCAAGAAGGTTGCCGAAAGATACCAAAAGAATCCAGAAGTCATCCGCATCGAAGCATCTACAATGACTGTGACCAATGTCCAGCAATTGTACTATCTGGTTAAAAAATCAGATAGAGATCAACTTTTATTGCGTGCTCTAGACTTTTATGATCCAGCTTCAGCCATCATTTTCTGCAACACGAAAATGGATGTCGATGGATTATCAGGATTCCTTCAGAAACACAATTATGAAGCGGATGCGCTTCATGGAGATTTGAAACAAAGTCAAAGAGATTATGTCATGGGTCGTTTCAGATCCAAGAGACTGAAATTTCTGATTGCAACAGACGTTGCAGCCAGAGGACTTGACATCTCTCACGTCGACATGGTCATCAACTATGAACTTCCGCACGAAGATGAAATTTATGTCCATCGTATCGGACGTACCGCACGTGCCGGTAAATCAGGTATTTCTCTATCCTTGGTTTATCCAAGCATGAGAGGAAAACTTGCGATGATCGAACGTTTCATCAAGCAGAAGATGACTGAAGTTGCAATTCCAACCGAAGAGCAAATCAATCAAAAAATGACGGAAAGAAACTACAAGAAGATCAAAGACATGGTTTCCAAGAATGAAACGAAGTTCGAAAACACCATTGAACGTCTTCATGTCGATGGCTTCACAGATGATCAAATCATCCATGCTTTATTATCGAAGCTATCTGTAGATACCAAGACTTACGACAAGATTGAAGTTCCAGCAGCAAACAAAAATAGAGATTCTAATTTCACCAGAGATCGTGGCGACTATAAGTCAAGAGACTCCAGAAGTAGAGATTCTAGAGGAAATGATTCCAAAGGCAATGATTACAAGAGCAGGGATTCAAGAACGAGCGACTACAAGCCAAAAGAATCCAAGAACTATGGATCAAGCGATCAAGAACCAAGAACCAGAGAGTCCAGAAGAGAAGAATTCAAGGGTGGAAAACAGGATGCAATCTATAAATCCGCTGTCATCAACCTTGGAAAAGACGATGGAATCCGACCAGTTACTTTACTTGATTATTTCAAGAAATATGCTGATATGTTCCCAAAGAATGTCGGAGATATCACGGTCAATCCAACAGAAACAGAATTCCAAATCCATCCAGCAGCAATCAAACGTTTGGATGAATTGAACGGCAAGCTGTTCAATGGTAAAAAGATTAAGGTAACAATTAAGAAATAAATACCGATTAATCATAAAAAACAATAGAAAATATGTCTAATTCATGATACAATAATTATGAAATTCATGTTTTTTATTTTTTTTAAAATAAAGGAGGATATGATGGCACATCTATTCGAAACGATTAACAGCAATTTTTTCAGTGTGCTTTCCTCCCCTAATAAAAAGACATATATCGACTGTATATTTATCATTTATCACTCAATTGATAGTATAGAAGATGCTTTTCAGGGGGATCGAGAATTTATAGTTCAAAAACTGATCGATTACTTCGATGATGAACCCGATGAGGAGTTCATCGATGTCGAAGAAGACGAGCCTGCAAGAACGAGCAGACAAAAAGCTACGCACGTCATCAACGTCTTGAAGAAAAACGGGTGGTTGGGCGAAGAAGAGCTCGGAGACTATAAAACATCACTCAACCTATTTGATTATTCCATTCAAATCATTGACATATTAGAAGCCATTCAAAATAATCATCAAAGCGAATATACAGGTGAAATTTTCACCGTGTATTCCCTTTTGTCTTCCTTCACGATTGAAGAAGGCATCGGTGTGCTGGAGCAAGCATACCAAAAGACAAATGACATCATCAGAAAGCTTAAATCCCTCAAGGCGAATATCTATAGGTACTATTACGATATCACCAAGAGGCAGTCAAAAAACGACTTGCAGATTTTACTCGAAAAATTACTGATTGAGTATAAGCAAAACTTCTTCGATTCCGCATATTACAACTTAAAAACCACAGATAGCTTGCCTAGATACAAACGCGCTATTTTAGAGTCTGTGAATAAGATACAAAACCATGAAGAAACCATGGATAAACTGGCAGCAATCGTGATGAAGGTCAAGCGTATCGAGGATTATAATGATGCGTTCCATTATGTTGAAGACAGACTGAGATTCATCCAAGACAGCTTCATTGCGCTTGAGCATCTGATTTTAGCGATTGATAGAAAAAATGAACAATATATCAGCGCTGCAGCATCCAAGATTTTGTTCTTCACCAATCTTTCTGATGACATTGAAGGCATCTTCAATAGACTCTTCAGGATTGTGATGACCAAAAAAGAACTTGACTATGGGTCGATGTTCAATTTGACACAAGCGAGAAACTTGGATACCCAGTCTTTATACAATCAGCGCAGAATGCGCATTGAACCGGTTGCTGAAGAGATTTTGTTCGATGACGATCTGATCAGCGAAGAATATAGACAAGAAAAGATCAAAGCATTGCTTAAAAATAACATTTTCGGCAAGAAGGAAATCGATCAGCATGTCAAGGATCTTCTTGATGGCAAGAAATACGTTGATGCATCCACGATTAATTTGGAAACACAAGAAGATTTCGTAAAATTGATTCTGATCTTCCTTTATTCTAAATCAGTCGGCATGCATTACGATATCGAAGTTTTATCCAAAGAATGCAAGAACAATTTCGTTACCTTCCAAAATTTTAGGATTAAAGGGGTGTAGACATGAATAAGACAGCAGCAGCAAAACAATTTAATGATGAATATATCAACTTCAAGGAAGGCGAAAAGACGATTTTTTCGAGAATCGTGAACAAACTGTTCCAGGTTAATTTCATTACCAAGAAAAAACCAGGAGATGTCAACGATTACCGTTTCATCTTAGCTTATAAAGAAACCTTTGAAGCATTCTTCGTTTTAACTGATTTCATCTTGAACGTCAAGCGTGAAGATGAAGTGGTTTACATCCAAAATGAGAATTTCTACAATCACATGCGGTTAAGAAAAACAGAAAGCATCCTGATTCTTGTCATCCGCATTCTCTACCAACGTAAGAAAGATTTCATCACACTGGATGAAAACGTCGAAATCTTCCTTCATGAAATCCATTCCGAGTTAACTAGAATCGGATACCTAGATCATAAACGCATCACCAAGGACAAACTTAAACCTGCATTAACCTTCTTAAGAAACTATAACATCATCGATTACATCGACAAGGGACTCCATGACGATGCACGCATCAAGATTTATCCAACCATCCTTTATGTCACCAATTTGGAAAGCATCAAAGACATCGTCAACAAGCTCGAAGGTTACATGGAAGGAGGTGCCGAAGACAATGAAGAAACTGACGAAGATTAAGCTGGTCAACTGGCACTTATTCTCCAATCAAACCATCGATATCAAGGATAACGCACTGATTTCCGGTGAAAACGGATCAGGTAAGTCCACCCTTCTTGACGCCATGCAATTTCTTTTTGTAGGGGGCAGAAGTGGATCCAAGTTCAACATTGCAGCAACAGATGATGCAAAAAGAACATTGGAAGGTTATGTCAGAGGACGTATCGGTGCTGAAAACAAAGAGTTTTTAAGAAATGGTGATGTCATCACCCATCTGGCACTAGAATTTTATGATGAACAAAGTAAGAAATATTCAGTCATCGGTTGTATTTTAGATCTTCCTAAACTTTCTGCAATCAAGGAAAGATTCTATCTTTTAGATAATGTCTCCATTCATGACGCACTTTTCTTGGAAAAGAAATATCCAAGAGATTACAAGAGCATGAAGGCGTACCTCAAGTCCATTGATGTTGAATTCGAACCATTTGAATCACAAAAGAAATATAGAGATGCTTTAGCCAGATTCTTTGGCATGGACGCGACCAAATATGCAAAAATCCTTCCAAAGGCTTTAGCTTTCCGTTCTATCGATTTGCAGCAATTCGTCTTCGAATTCCTGCTTGATGATGATCCGATTGACATTCAGTCTTTGAAAAATAATGTTGCTCAACTGAAAAAAGTCGAAGCTCAAATCAAACGGGACAAGGAAAAACTTGAAAAGTTGGATAACATTTCCAGAACCGGGGAAGATATCACACAAAGCAAGGAACAAAGAGATATCAATCAAATCATCGATCAATTGAACTGGGTTGAAAAAAGAGAAGAATTCATCAAGGAAAACGAAGCGAAGCTCGTTCAAATTGAAAAGAGACTGGATTATTTAAGAGATGCCAAATCTCAAGTCGATGCTCAAATTGAAGAAACCGATCAATCCATCTTGAATCTTGAAAGAGCTAAAAACGATAGCGACTTATCAAGGACCTTATCACAGTACCAAGAAGCATTACAGAAAAAGTCCAATGAGTATGAATCGCAGAAAACAATTCTTTCTCAGCTTAAGGAAAACCTCCAAAAGGAATTTACAACCATCAAAGAGCTGATCAACCTCCTTCCGAATGCCGTGATGAAGGATTTCGTCAATTACTATCAGCAGAATGAAGAACAGCTTTCAGCAAATGAACTCTCTGATCAGCTTGCAAACTTAAACGCTGAAGTGACTGCATACCTCCAAGCTTATCATTCTGAAAAAGATAAGCTGGAAGCTGAAAAACGCGAATTATCTGAACAGATCAGAAGCTCTCAACAACGTTTGAATCAATTGAAGCGCCACGTGAAGACCTATCCACAATATGTTGAAAACCTAATTCGTTCGCTCAACGAAGAACTATCTTCCCATTATCAAAAAGAAATCAGAGTGAAGCCATTATGCGAGCTCATCGAAGTATCCGATGAGCGCTGGAGAAACGCGCTTGAAGGATTCTTAAATACCCAACGTTTCGATATCATTGTCGATCCATCCTATTTTAATGATGCCTTGGATATTTACGACCGCATCAAATTTGAACAAAAGATCTATGGCGTCGGTCTTGTCAATACACAAAAACTAACCGCTTATGAGCAGCTCGTTCCAGGTACTTTAGCAGATAAAATATCGACAGATCACTCTTATGCGAGATATTACATCAACATGCTGTTAAACAATACGTATTGTGTGGAAGGAGTTCATGAACTTAAGAACTTCAACCGCTCCATTACGCCAACATGCATGACCTATAGCAATCACACCGCACGTCAAATCAATCCAAGAACCTATGAAATTCCTTTCATCGGAAATCAGGCGACAACCCTGCAAACCGAAATGGAATCTAAGAATTTGGCAATGCTTGAAGCGAAGATGGATAAGCTTTATGACATCACGGATAAAGGCGATAAGATTTTACGTCTTCTTTCCCAAAGCAGAAGCAATCAGCTGGTCCATCAGGGACAGATCCGGTATTTGGATCTGATCAAACAGACTAGAAGAGAATATACTTCGATTGAAGAGCAAATTAGATCTTTAGGCAAGGATAAGAACGTCGCCAAGCTGGAAGAACAAATTGATAAGGCGAAATTCGCAAAGAGACAGCTCAGAATTGACAGCGAAGGCTTTGTCGGTGAAATCGCAACCCAAAGAGACGAACGCCAACGGATCTTGGATTATATTGATGAAGTCAAAGAAAAGCTTGATGTCTTCATGTCCGCTCAGAAACAGATGGCATTGAGACATCCTGAAAAACTCTCCTTGGCAAATACGCAATTTTATGCATTAAAGATGAAATTCAAACAGGATCACGATGCAATTACCAATTATTTGGCTGCATCCAATGTATCCTTGAATTCACAGATTATCAAGGCGGAATCAGACATCGTGAACCAGATGAAAGCCTATATCGACTTGTTCCATTTCGGAGCAGCTCCATCGATGGATCATCTTGTTTACTATGAACAGGAAGCCCAATTGATCAGAAATAACAACCTAGTCAAATATGAACAGGAAGCAACTGAACTGAGAAGAAATTCCGAAATCGGATTTAAGGAAGAATTTGTCGGCAAGCTTCGTGCATCCATTGAAAATGCGCAGCAGCAAATTTCCGAACTGAACTTCGCATTGACGGATAAGACATTCGGAACAGACTCCTATCAGCTCATTTATAAAGCGAGCGATAATCCTGACTACAAGCTTTACTACCAGATCATCATGGGGAATGAAGCCATCAGCAAGCATACATTGTTTACTGAAGGATTGACCAAGAAGAATGAAACCATCTTGATGGAGTTATTCGAAAAGATCGCATCCAATGATCCTGAGTATGATTTACTGACATATAAGTTCCTAGACTATAGAAACTATATGGCTTATGATATCGAAGTGACGAACAAGAATGGCAATAAATCCTATTTCTCCAAGGTATCCAAGGAAAAATCAGGCGGTGAAACCCAGGTTCCATTCTACATTGTCATCGCAGCATCCTTCCAGCAGCTTCTTACAAAAAACAAGCGTGTGGACTCCGGCTGCATCGTTTTATTCGATGAAGCCTTCAACAACATGGATGAAAGCAGAATCGATGCCATGATGAAGTTTTATAACAGTTTAAGCATTCAATTACTGATCGCTGTACCACCTCAACGTGTATCCAATATCATCAATTATGTGAACACAAGTCTTGTCATCGTTAAAGAAAACGATTATGCGATTGTTGAAACATTCAAAGACGATAGAAACATACATCTGTAATCAAGATGGCCCGGCTGGGCCATCTTTTTAGTAAAATATAAAAGGAGATCACCATGAAAAAAATAACTTTTGATGATTTGAAGAAGTACAACAGCAGTTATGAACAAAAGCCTGTACAACACGCTTTAAAAAGAGTTTTGATGAAGAGTGAACTTGCCAATATTTTTGAAAAGCAGGAACAAAAGCCTTTGACGCAATTCAGATTCTCTCATGAAATCAAAACACTTCCAGTAGCAAACCAGAAACAAAGCGGTAGATGCTGGATTTTTGCCGGATTGAATATGTTAAGGGAAATCGTCGCTAAAAACTTCGATTTGAAAGAATTTGAATTTTCACAGAACTATACCGCATTTTATGACAAGCTAGAAAAGATCAATTATTTCATTGAATCGATTGATGATTTTCTAGAAGTCGATCATGATGATCGCACGCTCCAGCACATTTTAAAAACTGGCATCCAAGACGGTGGACAATGGGATATGTTTGTCAGCCTGGTTGAAAAATACGGTGTCGTCCCAAAGGATGCCATGGTTGAATCCGCATCTTCTGGTGCGACCGCATACATGAACAAGCTGATCAATGTGAAGCTTAGACAATATGCTGCAAATGCGAGAAGACTATTCTCAGAAGGAAAGAAAAGTGGAATCCAAGCATTGAAGGAAAAGACTTTAGATGAACTTTATACCTTCTTAACCACCAATTTCGGTACGCCTCCACAAGTCTTCGATTTTGAGTATGTGAATTCAAAAGAAGAATATAAGATCATGAAGAACATGACGCCTCAAGATTTCTACAAGACGCAGCTGAACAATATCTTGAAGGATTATGTATCCATCATCAACTCACCGACCAAAGATAAGCCATTCATGAAGTCATATACTGTCGCTTATCTCGGAAATGTCGTTGGTGGTAGAGAAATCAAGTATCTGAATTTGGAAATGAAGGATTTGAAGGATTTGGTATTGAAGCAGATGAAGGATATGGAAGTTGTCTGGTTCGGATCCGATGTCGCACGTTATGGTGATCGCACCGCAGGTATCTGGGACGATCAATCTTATGATGACGAAAAAATGTTAGAAATGAGTCTTTATATGTCCAAGGAAGATCAGCTTGACTATAGCCAAAGCTCGATGAATCACGCGATGCTTTTGACAGCTGTCAATTTATCTGAAGGAAAACCAAACAGATGGAAGATTGAAAACAGCTGGGGAGATACAAACGGATTAAAGGGCTATTATTTAGCCTCAGACACTTGGTTCGATCAATATGTCTATCAGGCTGTCATCCATAGTAAATACCTGTCTAAGGAACAACTTGCCGCTTTTCAAGCGAAACCAACCATCCTGAAACCATGGGATCCTATGGGTTCGTTAGCATAAATCGTAAAATGAAGAGCTTAGGCTCTTTTTTTTATGATTGTTATTTGCTATAATGGATGAGCCGGGACGTGGCGCAGCTTGGTAGCGCACTTGCATGGGGTGCAAGGGGTCGCAAGTTCAAATCTTGTCGTCCCGACCATTTGAATGAATAAGCGAGAAATCGCTTTTTTTATTTTACTCGATAAAAAAAGAATGGCTGCAGATTTCGCAGCCATTTGACTTTTATTGTTCAGTATTCATTGAGACGTAATCTGTAGTCAGTGTAATACTTAAGTTGCTGTTTCTAACACGCAAATCATCTAAGAATTCCTTTTGGTTGATGGTGTCCTTCATCTTGATCATATAAGTTAGTTCAAACATCGTTCCAAAATCGGTTGTTTTTACTTTTTGAAGCTGCGCATTCATTAAATGCTTCGCAAAGACTTCATCGAATACATTTGCATAATTGATGTTTTCTGGTATGACGATTTTCAGTTTCGCATGATTAGTGTGATCTTTATCCAATTTGAAGTAGGAAAGAACTAGGAGTACGATACTGATGAAGCCGGTAATGACGAGCGCATAACCAAGATAACCCAAAGCGGAAGCTAAACCGATACCTACAGCGCCTAAAATATAGGTGATGTCTCTGGAATCGGCGATTGCTGATCTGAAACGAACCAACGCGAAGACCCCTGCAAGGCTGAATGCTCTTGCTAAGTTGTTGGATACAAGCATGATCACAATGGATATTACCAATGGAAGCAGAAGCAACGTAAAACTGAATGAATGATCATAAACTGTCTTTCTATGTGTGATTGCAAATACTGTACTGAGAACTGCCCCTAGGATGGTTGCTGTAACCATGACATAAAGCATGGTTTCAAGCGTTAGGGTATCCATATTAATAATGATAAAGGATGTGGTCATCTTCATTTCCTCCGATTAAATATTGTTTGTAGGCTTTGCCGTATTTTGAGAAGCTTTGACTGTATAATTCATATTCTGATAGTTTTCTTGCAAGCCATAATGGAAAATTGTCATTGCTTTTGACTTCCATAAGCCACTTTGTCTCATCTTCCAAAAGCGATATGCCGCCTTTGTGCATCAAATCGACGTTTTTGTTTCTAAATAGGATGTTGTGATCGAATGTCAATCTGAGCTCATCATGTGTCGACATCATAGCAACCCTTTCATAACTGATGAATGCGCCTGGTCTTGCCCGATGCACATGAATGAAATAATCGATTTCGTTCAATATTTGATTATCCATATAATCATCAAAGACAGGCTTTATGCCTCTTTCTAAGTAAAACTGAGCTTGCTCATAGGTTAAATTGATACGTCTTTTGTTCACTCTTCCATCAAATTTCTTTTTTATTTCCAGAAAGATCATATCATTAGGTTTCACAGGGCATGTATAGCTGCGCATCCTGAGTTTATCCTTGAATTTTGGTTTGGATATTGAATTTCTAATCACTCCGAAATCCTGAGTATCAAAATAAACACTATAGATCGTATAAGATTTTCCATCAATGGAATATGGATCAAAAATCAGATAGTCCTTAAAGAATTGGATCAATTCATCCTTTTGCTCCGAGGTGACGATATATTTTCGTTCATAGCGATTGAAGATGGGTTTGATCATTTCTTTGACTCCTTATCTGAGTATTGTTCAACTTCCGCCTAGATATAAGTTTATGGAAGTCAATCTTGGTGACGATAAAATTATACAACATAATCGATAAAATGATAACATCAACCGAAGAATCTTGATTAATTAATCTTTGTTGAATATTCTCATTAATATCAATTATAACACGTATTTACAGTATTTTCATCATATAACTTTACCCAACCAAATGTATATCAGATGATCAATGATGAGGATTTTAATCCAACTTTCATTATTAAAAGACATATGTAGTTTGCGAATAAAAAACTAACGTTAAAATTGTTCATTTAGCATTAGACTTTTAGGTTATAAAATGGTAAAATAATTAACGCGACATGATGTGCACCCGTAGCTCAGATGGATGAGAGCGTAACCCTCCGAAGGTTAAGGTCGCATGTTCGAACCATGTCGGGTGCACCATTTATGGAGGAATACTCAAGTGGCTGAAGAGGCACGCTTGGAAAGCGTGTAGGCTGTCAAAGGCGCAGGGGTTCAAATCCCCTTTCCTCCGCCATAATTTAAAAGTCGACATTTTGTATCCAATACAAGATGTTGTTTTTTTATTTATGTCTCTATAACGCAGTTTATTAAATTTTTAAGAAGTTATAAAAAAGTCGACAATGTCGAGTTAACTATTTAAAATGTCGACATAATTTAGTATAATATATACAAAAGAAGGTGAAAAGATGAATTACACTCAAACATTAAGAGAGTTCTGCATGCAAAATAAAGGGCAAATATTCGATGTTCAATATGAGCAAAAACATAGATTTTCTTTGATACCATATAAAACATTACTAAAGATACTAAATAGACTAGAAGATGAAAGAATTGTCTTAGGTATTGCAAAAGGGATATATTTGATAAATTCAGTTAATGGTATTGATATAGATAAGGCCATTAGGGAATACTACATAGATTATTTTAGTGGAATGATCATAGGTAAGGGTTTATATAATTATTATGATATTGGAGATCAAGACGATGAGGTAATCGAAATTTACACGAATAAAATTATATCGAATAATAAGTCGATTGAGAAATATCATTTAATAAAATTTGATGCCATGTTTTATGATGAAGTTGTTAGTTTGATTACTGCATTAGAGTTGATTGAAAAAGTAAGCTCGATCAATGATATCAATTATATCCGCTATAATGAAGAAAAAGAACATGGTGTAAAATCTTATTCTGATGAAGTCTTCAAACAGATTATAACGCACCATCAATATAAATATTCGACAATTGCTACGCTTGATCAATTATTAAGTAAATTTTCGATTATAAATAACGCTATAAACATCTATAAAGAGAATTATAAAAATGTTCTTTAGAAACAATGATACTGATTTTTGGTACTGGTGCAGACATGTTCTAAAAAGAGCGAATTCAATAGTTAGGATACATAATCAAATAGGTAATGTTGATTTTCGCATAAAAAATATTAGACAATACAACGAAGCTAAAGAAATCATACAACAATATGAAATTCTAAAATATTCACTTACAGAAGAACAGCGACAATTATTAGACAAGGTATTAATCAATAATGAAAATTTTGAATACAATATAACAACATTTAACAATATCGATGAGATCATGAACAATTGGAGCCAAATTTGTTTTCCAAAACATAAGCTAAAACTCAAGTCAATTGATAAACTGAAAATCGGTAAAGCGATAAAAAACCAAAGACTATTACATGCAATGTCATTGAAATTTGTTGCTGATCTACTGCAAATTAGTGAATCAACTCTAAAAAGTTATGAAATAGGAGCTAGATTAGTAAGACTTGATGTGATCTATGCATTATCTCAGATTTTCAATATGACTATTGATGATCTGATACAGGGGAATGTATAAATATACTGATATTGGATGAGCAATATTGATATAAAACTAAAAATGATTACAAGATTTGTCTAGAATTCATACGATTTCAAATCAAAAATCTCTCATTAATATATATAAGTGATGATTCGAATGCTATAATACAGGAAAATACAAGTTGCAAATTAAAATAAACATAAAATATAAAAAAAGTCTTGACTGTAAAGCAACTTTATACTCTATAATGTTGGCTAAGGAGGTTGATTAACTTGAAAATTAAAGAGATAGAAGAAAAATTTGGAATTTCTAGAGCCAATATAAGGTTTTATGAAAAAGAAGGATTACTTCATCCAAATAGAAATGAAAATAAATATCGTGATTATTCTGATAACGACGTTGCCATAATTGGGGAAATTATTATTCTTCGTAAACTGGATATGTCTTTAAGTGATATAAAAGAGATATTCAGTTCGAAATTGTCTCTCATTTATGCAATTGAAAAACACAAACAAGTACTACTTAAAAGAATAGAAGCATTAGATGGGGCTATTAATATATGTGAACAAATTGAAAAATCATCTTTGTCGATTGATAGTATGGATAGTTTATATTATCTTAATCAAATTGAAGAAAAAGAGAAGAATGGATTACACTTTAATAATGTGTTTAACGATTGGATCAACTTAGAGAAGGATATTTTTTATAGAACATTGTCGGTTACTTTATTTCCGTATTTTAAAGACATAAAACACAAAAAAGGACTATTAGTTGCCTGGTTAGTTCTCCTATTAGTTTGTGTTTTACGTGGGTTATCTTATAGGTATATTTGGAATCATGGGACTTTCATTGAAGGATTCATTTATCCGTTTATTTTATTTGCTGCGGTTTCAATTATTTTACTTCCTATATTTTTAGTTGGGACTAAGCGTCCTAAAATTGCATATTGGATTTTAATGGTTTTGGCAATTGTTGGTATTGTTATATTAATCGCTGTATTTCTTTTATTGATTGTTCTCATTTTGAATAGATGGCTACATTTCTGGTTTTAACAATGGACTGGACTGTATAGGGTAAATACAGCAATCATTTTCGACGGTTGTTATCTAGAACTCAATGTTTCGCAAATGGTATATGAAAAAAATATCTCTATTAAGCCATTATTAAGGGGGGTGCCAATTTTTTCATCAGGGGTGCCAAAAAAATCACTAGGGTGCCAAAATTTTAGGTGGGGTGCCAATTTGTATTAAAATAGGTAGCATCACACATATTGAATGCATAGGTTTGATACAATAGTATCAAGCCTTTTTTGTTGGCAGAAAGGGAGATTTTTCCCTATCTGCAAAATGTCAGAACTGTATTTGTAATTGATTTCGGTATTTTTGGAGGTCAGTTATTTTGAAATTGTCTAACCTTTTAACGATTACCCAACCATTTACACGATTATCTAACAAATTACACGATTACATATTCACAATACAAATCCAATCACAAATACAGAAAATATCAACATTAAAATAAAAATGTTATTACAATACTAAAAATATTGACAAACTGGACTGCTATGAAAAAGTGGGACACATAGATACCACCTAAAAGAACATTAGTAAATTATAATTAGACAAAAAAGTTGTAAGATTCTAGTGCACAAAAAGTATACTTTGTGTAATTAGAGAGTAACAATCACTATTTATTGAGAACTTTAAGAGATAAACTTAATGTTGACAAGACAACTTGTTTTAACATAACCTATTTCTATTAAAAAATATCTTAGTGAAATTATACAAATTAACGTATATGAACTAGTAATAATAAAAGTTATATAGTATAATTAGGAAAAACTATAAGGGGGATTTAGGTTGTGAAAAAAGTATTTTTAGTGTTTCTGGTTTTATTGATATTAAGTATTGGTAATTTTATTGAGATTTCTGCGAGTGATCAATTAGCTGTCGGAGAAAAAAGTGAATTAGTATCTGATTTAGAGCTAAACCTACAGTTGATGAGGGAGGTCTTTAGAACTCATCATATTATTGAATGCAATTCAAAGGAAAGTAGAGATCAATTTATAAACAACAATGATTTACGTGAAATTTACGATGAAACATGCAAGATTGAAAAAGAAAATTCCGATAAAAATTTGGAAAAAGAAAAACTCTTTATTAACTCTAACATTGACTTGGTCAAATCATTTGTCGGATATGACATAGTTAACGATTCGTTTTATATTGATTTAGCTAAGACACTCGAAACAGGTGGTTTAAATGATGGGGATATAGAGATTTTGGAATTAGTCAAATTCTATTTTGAATCTGATTTTGAGGTTAACTCAATTGTGATTGAAGAAGCCGTTGCAATAGTTTATGATAATGAAGATCAAATTGTTTTGAAATCGGTTAGTTATGGTAGTTGGACTGAATATGGTAGATATGTTAATTATGCTAAGCAGTGGGTAAGTACATCTTTATACAATGTTGATAGAGTTAATGAGAAAAGACTTGTTGAGAACTTCACAGATTGGACTTATGTTGGGGTCACTAGTTGCAAAACTTTCAAACCTTCTGATACTGATTACACAATGTATGTGAAAAAGGAGAATTGTGGTTTTCTAAATTTAGGAACAATTTATAATATATATAATAGACAGGATGATATTTACTATGAGTATAGAACTTTGTATGATTTGACAACACTTGTAGGTAAATTGCCAGACATTGATGATTCTGGTAGGGAAAAGTTCCACTTGACAAAAAAATTATATTATGATTATTTAATGATTCCATATAAAGCTAATTTAAATGGTGCAGAGGTTGATGTTTATTTAAATTATACAAGATACGATAGTGAACAAGATAATTTTCTCACAAGTAAATCACCTGGTGCAAATTCTGGAAAGCAGAGCAAAAAGTAAAGGTAAGAGGGGAAATTATTGGTACTTATACGGGTAGCAGTAGGTATGTTTTTAAATATGAAAACTTTGAATTTAGGGATGGAAGAGTAGAAAGTTGTACTGGCAATGCATGCTTTACAAGTTCTTACTACACATCTCTTTATAACAAACTCATCAATCCGTTCACTTTCACTACATCTGAGGAAGTTTTACATACATTAATTACTAATTTCTTGTTTTATAAATCATCGTTAGGGAATTTATATGTTGCCACTGATGATTATCCTTTTATTTATTATGGTAATTATGTTGAATATAGCAATTTGTGGTTGAATTATTTAAGTGAGGTAAATGATTACGCTTCATATGTTACATTGGATAGAAATTTAAAGGACTATGAACACTTTTTCAGAAATAAGTTACAGGAAGGTCACTTTCCAGATAATTTAGATGATTTTGTTGCTTTAAATGACACGATAATACCAGTACAAAAATGGTATGTATATAATATTGAGAGCGCAATATATCACATGAATGATTTTGACAGAAGTCAAGGCGGTCTAATTTCAGAAAATGAAAAAGGAGCGTACAATATCAAGTTAGGTTCATTTAATGATTACTTTGAATTAGTGTATAGTACATATTATGGTGATGCACTGACAGAAGATACTGATTGGGTTAATATGGGAACATATAATTATGATGGAGTAAATAGCTTAATGCATTTTACATTAGATATGACACCCTACAAGTTTTACGGTAATGGTGCTAGTATAGTTTAGTAGACACAAAGAGTATGACTCCTACTTTATGATAAGATATAAGGAAGGAGGCGATGATCAATGTCATCAACAGGCAATCGTTATACAGAAGATTTTAAGAAGCAAGTCGTCGAACTTTATCATAGCGGGAAATCTGCAATTAAGCTGTCCCGTGAGTATGGCATCTTACCAGGGACAATTTATAAATGGATTAAGGACTTTACACCTATCGTAACCGATGAAGGTAAATCGATGAATCAGCATGATATCAAAGCATTAGAAAAGCGAATCAAAGAGCTTGAAATGGAGAATGAAATCCTAAAAAAAGCAACCGCCATATTCGCACGAAAACCCTAAAAGAAAAAGTCGGCTTTATCAAACTATTTAAACATATCTATCCAATCAAATTGATGTGTAAAGTGTTTCATCTCAATCGCAGCACAATCTATAAGATCATCAACCACAATATATCCAATCAAGAAATAAACCGTTTAGAACTGGAATCCAAGATCATCGATATCTATAATGGATCCAAACAGATTTATGGTGCACCCAAGATAACCAAAGTTTTAGAAAAACAAGGATATCACACATCAGAAAAGCGTATCAGTCGCTATATGAAGCGTTTAAGTATCAAATCTATCGTCGTTAAGAAGTATAAACCGCAATCCGTTTCAAAGGCACCAGACGATAAAGAAAACTTGATGAATCAAGAGTTTCAAACCACAGCAATCAATCAAAAATGGGTCATGGATATCACTTATATTCCAACGGTTTATGATGGATGGACTTATCTAGCGAGTACTGAAGATCTACACGCAAAGATAATTCTCGGTTACTGTTATTCAAGGCATATGAAACAAGAAATCGTACTAGAGTCCCTTAGACAAGCAGCATATCGTGCAACAGAAACCAAGGGCATCATGATTCAATCAGATCTAGGTAGTCAATATTTAAGTTATGAAGTAGAGGAATTTTTAAAGCAAAATGGCATGATTCATTCCTATTCAAGAAAAGGAACACCTTACGATAACGCTCCGATGGAATCGTTTCATTCCATCTTGAAGAAAGAATTGGTATACCGAAGAGTATTTAAGACTTTTGAGGAAGCTAGAGTAGCTATATTTGAATTTATTGAGGGTTGGTATAATCGTAATAGAATCCATGGATCGATCAATTATCAAACACCCTATCAAGTGTATTACTTAAAGTAAGAAATGTCATACTTAGTGTGTCCACTTTATTGACAGAGGTCCATAATTGTGGACACGATGAAGCTGAAGGTTTCTTTAGTTTTATAGTAGATGGATGGAGTACAGTTTGGTCTAACCATCCAAATTATACTGCATATATAAATAATCAAAATGCAATTACTAGGTACAACTATTACAAAGACTTAATAGAATAGGAGATTTAATGATGATTAAGATAAAACATTTTATTTCAAGATATAGAAGCTATATTTTTATTGTTTTTTTATACAATTATTTCTGGTTTATTGTGCCAATACAGGCTATCATTGTAAATCTTACAGAAGGTTGGGTCAAGAATACATTTGTTGTAGTTACAGCAATTCCAGGTATGTTTTTTATGTTGTATCATTATTTCTTCAAGTATTATTTAGCAATCATTTTCGCGGTTTATTTAGTGTATAAAGTTATCTTCAAGATAAACAAGGGGGCGCAACACATCATTTCATTAATACTAACCATACTGTACATTATACTATTCTTTTATGTTGTGAAATTTGATGTATCGGAGTTCCCTTTTCCAAGGATTACTTAAATAATTGTTTTAATAAATCATCAATAAATTGGATTGATAGGATATTTTCAACATTTGTTTTCGGTTTAACCTTTTAACCGCTCTATTTAGACATTGATAGATAAAATAATATTGTTCTTTTTCAAGGGGTGCGTAACTTTTAGCGGGGGTGCGTAAAAGTTCACTGAGGGTGCGTAAATTTTGATAGGGGTGCGTAATTGTATCAAAATAGGTCACCCAACACATCTTAGAAGCATAGGTTTGATACGAAAGCGAATTAGTAATTCGCCCTAGTATTAGTCCTTTTTTTCATGCAGAAAGGGGGAATTCTTCGTAAACGTCAAATATTAACACTGTATAAAAAGAAAACCACTTAGAGGTAGCTCTAGGTGGTATTTTTGTATGGGGAATTGAAATCTCACCTGGTGGAAATTGGCGGATTTTAAGTATTTCTAAGTGAAAAATTGAACTTGCAATCCGAACTAAATGACTGGGATAAAATTTCCTATGATGATTAATAAAGTGAAAGCATAAAATAGTGGGTAAATAATAAGCAAGATAAATTCAATTTTGTTTGAATTTTTAAATGTGTTGTTCGTTATCACATCTATCGCAAACAAAGCAATATATGTGATTGTGATATAAAGTGACATAATATCCGGATATGAAACACTATTGCTTGACATAATAAACATTGGAATAAAAATAGCTATTAATTTGAAAATTCTATTCTTCTTTTCGATGTTATTGACCATTTTTAGACACTCCTACATTCCACGTTAATTCATGTGTTTGATAAAATATACTTCTGTATACTTTCATATAAAAATTCTGGTACAAGCCAAAATCACCATCAAACCCTGAGTCAGTTTTTTGTTCAACCATTATGCCTGGATAATGATGTATTGTTTGAACTCTAGTGGTTGTAGTAAATCCACCATAATACCATCCGTATTGCTTTCCAATAGTTATAGTGGTTGCATTCATGCTAGGGCTTGTTAATTCATATGTTGTTGATCTGCTAAAATTACCAACAATATTCCCTGAAAAGCCATCTTTTTGCGAATATCCAATATCGACTGATAATCCCCAACCTGAAGTTACAGTATATGTGGCTGGTCCATTTACTGGCCAATAATCTATTCCTTTAGGTTCATCGCCAGTATCATTGTATGGGGTATAATATGTTAACAATTGAGTTTTATGATATGCAGAATCTTTGAGATAAAACTGAGTGTATCCAGAAATCCCCAAATTGTATAGAGCATAACCAGGAATAAATTCAACACTGTTTTCAACACGAGTGAAATAGTGATCATAAGATACTTGTTCAAAATATCTAATCGAATAGTTCATCTTTCCATACGGAGCAAAAGATTTTTCTGCTTGATGAACAACAGGATTCATAGCCCATTCATCGGTTATCAATGAAAGTTGTGTTGCATCATTTGAATTCGATGGGTTCGAAAGCAATTTGACTCTTAAATAAGTTGTTTTTTCAGCCAACTCGTTAATATTCAAATAATCCGGTAAACCAAATACACTTAGTGGATTTTCAGCAATATTAGAAGCATTGGTTACAAAATCCCTTATTTGCATTTTGAGATTCTTGGAATTTTATTCAATTGTGTAATAATCTTTGTACAGTGTCATTCCATCGTATTTGAAGATAAATTGTCCAACTGGAATATTATATTCATCTTTATTAGTTGTTTGATAGATAAATACCATATTATAATCTTCTAAGTACTTATTAATCTTATCAGGCTCTAAGACTTTTTGAACAAATTTAATATCTTTCTTGACATCAAAAGTCATAATCTCTTCAGTCCCGTCGTCAGCTTTGACAGAACTAAACGGTGCAAAAAAAAGTAAAACAAATACTAAAGCAAATAAAACCAATTTCTTCAATTTAATCCCTCCATAAGAATAATTTTTCGATAAAACAAATTAACTTCTAGACAAACTAGTCGAAATAATTTCATCACCACCCCCAGCGATCTGATTCATTATATAAATAATAGCATATCTTTCTTCCTCAAACAAGACCTAATGTGAATTATGATTGACTGGATTGGTATGGTTTTTGAACAGTGGGTTGTGATACCATATGCATTGAAATAGAAGGGGTGCCAATTTGTATTAAAATAGGTAGCATCACCCATATAGCAAGCATAGGTTTGATACATAAGCAAATTAATAATTTGCCCTAGTATCAAGCCTTTTTTCTTTGCAGAAAGGGAGATTTACCCATATATGTCAGTTTCCATATGTTATGTAGTAGTCAAAAATCGAGTTTCTCTAGTCTCTTTTTCAATTACGATGTAATTTGTATGAATAAGAACGATAAAACCATCTGTTTAAAAATCACTTGATCCAAAATACTTATATCCTTCAAATAACACTTTACTATAGATACACTTTCGTTTTTGTACTGCGTATTCTTACGAGTGTTAGTACGTTGATATGAGTTTCTTTTTCATTGTTATGAAAACATATGACCGATAATGATATGCCAAATATCTCTTTCAAATCACTGTATAAAATGATATCATTTAATTAATGTAGAAGAAACACTCGAAATTTAATATACGAAAAATCATATTTTTATGAAAAACATTGAATCTTGCAAGGTGAAGGTGGTTATTTTGGAGCGTACAGTTTTTAGTCCATTGAATGTATCTCATATCGGCGATGCAATTCAGCTCTTGGAAAAGTACTCCGAGAAAGAAAGGATTACAGTAACATTACTTCCATCTTTTTCGGACTATAAATCATTGGTACTGAAAAATCTAGAAATTTTGATTCAAAAGGGATTTGGCTATGCCATGTTAGAAGATCATCAATTGATTGGATATATTGCTGGTTATCCGGTAGATTCTTTATTTGGTAAGGAAAAAGGCATATTTGTACCTGCTTTTGGTCATGCTTCTGCGTATGAAGACCGTATCCGGATTGAAACTGCGCTTTATACATATGCTGCAGAGCAGTGGGTTAATCAACATTATTTAACTCATTCAGTATCCATCTTTGCACATGATCAAGATTTATTATCTACATGGTTTGATTTAGGATTTGGGAAACGTTGTGTAGATGCCATTAGAAAAGTACAATGTCAAGCGATTATTCCATCCGAATTCATGTTTGAAGAGATCACAACTCAAAATATTGATCAAATTTTAGAGATTCATGATGCGCATATCCATTATTATCAAGCTTCACCAGTCTTTATGCCAATATCTGATGAAGATGCAAGAACTGATTTGTTAGCGTGGTTGAGACAAGAAGATCATCGAATGTATTCTATTAAAGTTCAAAATCAGGTTGTTGGATACGTTAGGTATCAAACACGTGGGGAATCGTTATTCTCAATACACCCGCAGATCAAAAATATCACTGGTCTATACGTCAAACCAGAGTATCGACATCATGGAATAGGTTCGATGCTGATTCATCAAATTGAAGAAATACTCTCTGTTAATCAAATTTCACTGGTTGGTGTTGATTATGAATCCATTAATCCCAAAGCGAATCATTTTTGGTCTAAGCACTTTTTACCCTATACCTATAGTCTCGTTCGCAGGATTGATGAACGCGTTTTATAATGAAACAAAATGGAAACTGAACTTGTATCATTTCCATGTACGTTTTGCATTGTTATTATAATCTTGCATTTTGAGATTCGTGAATCTGCGTTGTATAGTAGAATTGTCCAACAATTAGTGATTTTAAAAAAAGCATGAAAAGTAATTATGAATGAGTATATCAATTCTATGGAGGGATCTATTTGAAAAAGGTAATCTTAATATTTAGTTTTGTACTCTTGCTATTACTAACAGCTTGTTCTGAGCAAAGAACAAATAAAGTATTAGCAGATTTAGCATTGAATAGTAATTTTGAATATCAATTAAACACAATTGTTACAGATGAAATGAAAAATGAGTTTTCTATTTTTGATGGATTTGGAATGTATTCGCTAGTGGATCCTAGTATTGATGTATTCGAAGATGATATTAACGTATTCATGAGTGAAAATCCAACGACCTATTATGATGTAAGTGGATATCCTAATTGTTTAGATGAGTATGTTATAACAAAAATTTATACATCTGATCCATCTATAGATGTTTATAATTATTCAGTCGGCGACTCCTATGATGAAGAAAGTGTTATTTCATTTATGGATACAATTGGTTTTGTTAAGTCTGACAATTCACGTTATATTTTTGAGAATGAAGATGTTCGCATTAGATTATATTTTGATGAAAACAATATAATCTATCAAATAACGGTAGAATTAGTATCAAGATGTAACGTGATATTTTAACTAAAAAAGAGGACAATCTTTATGGATTTTTATTACAATAAAAATTAGGAAATCCGGGGTGATTGTGATTGTATGAGTAAAAAGAATATTATACTAATCATGTTAACATTTTTGGTATTGTCAGTTATTTTTATTGTATTTCCTGCTTTCAAAAATGAAGTTCAAGAAAATAGAGAGAAACTACTAAGTAATGTGTTCTACAACAATGAAAATATCGAGTATTTCGGTAGTTTAAACGGATATCATTTTTATGGATATCAAGGAGTGGCATGTTCAGCAATTATTGGACCAATTAAAATTGATGGATATAATTTTGGAATGTATAATAGCGGATGTGAACCAAATCTTGATTGGATTGGATTCGTTGCATTAAAAGATGGTGAAATTTATAGTATTCAAGATTTGGTAGATACAGGAGAATTGAAAACTAGGAATATCTATTTCAGAATATATATTTGGAACAAACAAAATGATAGGTAAGAGTAAAATGTGAACTTTAACGCTTTTTGAACAATAGATTATAACCCTACATTCGTCATCAGGGGATTCAAGATAAACTTGGATCTTTTTTTATTTTTATACAATTGGTTGAATGAAAAGTGAAATACAGGTCAAAAGCTGTGTTATAATTTTCTAAAGGAGTGATGAAATTGAAAAAACAATTACCAAAACGTCATGAACTCGATGTGAAATACACATGGGATATGACCAATCTATTTAAAACAGAAGAATTGTATCTAGAGGCTTTTGATTTAGTGGAAAAAGATATCGATTCTTTTTGTGCGACTTTTGAAAACAAACTGAATACAAAAGAAATGATCAATGACGCGCTTTTAGCTTATCAGGATATTCAAGCAAGATTTTCTAGAATCGGTGCTTACGGCTCACTGCAATCGAGCACGGATTCGATTTCTGAGGAAAATCAAATGCGTCAAGGCAAGGCGATGCTACGTTTTCAAAGCAGTTCGAAAAAGATGGCATTTTTAGATAGTGAACTCAAGCAAACGAGTGATGCATTACTACTAGAAGCTGCAGAGTTAAATGATGATAACAAATATTATTTAATAGACATTGTCGATAATAAGAAACATGCATTAATTCCTGAACTTGAAAAAGCATTGGTGGCTTTGACACCAGTCCTGAATGCTTCATATATGAACTATAGTCGTTTCAAATTGGCAGATATGAAGTTTAATGATTTTGATGTGGACGGTATCACCTACCCCAACTCATTTACACTTTTTGAAAATGAATACGAATATGAAGAAAATACGTTAGTCAGAAGACGTGCTTATGAGACGTTTTATCAAAAACTAGCTGAATACCAGCATGGATTCGCAAGCAATTATCAGTCACATGTCCAAAAAGAGAAGATTCTATCTGAACTTAGAGGTTATCCAAATGTCTATGATTATTTATTGTCTGAACAAAAGGTCACCAAAGACTTCATGGACCGTCAAATTGATTTAATCATGGAAAAACTGGCACCAGCCATGAGAAGGTATGCGAACTTATTAAAAAAAATCCATGGACTCGACCGCATGACCTATGCAGATTTGAAAATTGCAGTGGATCCTACATTTGAACCACGTGTGACGATTGAAGAGTCTAAAGCATTATTGATCGAAGGATTATCTATCTTAGGTAGTGAATATAATCAAATCGTTAAACGCGCATTTGACGAAAGATGGATTGATTTCCCTCAAAATCAAGGAAAATCTACAGGTGGATTTTGTTCCTCCCCTTATGATGCTTCCTCATATATTTTAATCAATTGGAACGGTCAAATGGATGAAGTTATGGTTTTAGCGCATGAACTTGGACATGCAGGACACTTCCAATACGCCAATAGCAATCAAAGTATCTTAAATACTAGACCTTCGATGTATTTTATCGAAGCACCTTCGACGACCAACGAATTATTGATGGCGAACCATCTTATTAATAAGGTCAAGACGACTAGAGAAAAAACATGGATCAAGTCTGTTATGATTTCAAGGACATATTATCATAACTTTGTGACTCACTTGCTTGAGGCTGCTTTCCAACGTGATGTGTATGATAGAGTAAACAATAAGCAACCACTTTCAGCTCATATTTTAAATAACATCAAACTCGGTGTCTTGAGGAAATTTTGGGGTGATGCAGTCGAAATACCGGATTGGGCAGGTTTAACATGGATGAGACAACCACATTATTTCATGGGGTTATATCCTTATACTTACTCTGCAGGGCTTACATTAGGAACTAAAGTATCTAAAATGATTGAAAATAAGACAATTATGCCAGAAGATTGGATTCAAGTTTTAAAAGCAGGTGGGACAAAAACCTCATTAGAATTGGCTAAGATGGTTGGTGTAGATTTATCCACAGATCAAACCTTAACCGAAGTCATTGATGAGATATCAAGAATTATTGATGATATTATCGCTGACAAGCTGGCATCATAAACGTCTATCCTTATATAAAATTGTTACTCTTCACATAGATCAAACGATTGTGACGTCGTTTGTGATATCATTCTGATGCATGCTTGGTTATGACAAGACATCCATCATCAAGGGGTTTGAGATTATCTCAAATCCTTTTTTTCAATTAATACCATAAATATCACAAAAAATGATATACAACGCATATAAAATGATATAATGTAGTTAGAGGTGATCTTAAAATGAAAAATAGTGGGTTTTTAAATTATTTACAAGACAAACTGAATATCCAAACAGATGATTTAGCTGACTTTCTATTTATCGATAAAAGAACTTTGTACAATTATAAAAACTTCGATATAGTTAGTTTACCAAGCAAAGTGAAAGAGAAACTCATTATATTTTTCCAAGGATATGAAGAGTTCTATCAAAACAATCTTTCCATCAATGATATCTATCAAAAACTAGAAAGCTCAGATAAGAAAACAATAGATTATATCAGTGCGAAATTCTTAGAAGTTGCAGCCATACGCAAGAAAACATATGTCGTTACAAATACAAAGGAACTTCTAAAAAAAACTGATGTTAAAAGAGGTGTTCCTTCACTAACTGAATTTCTTGAGGATTTTAGAATTCTTGTCGAATATTCTAATTTATCAAAGGGATATTTATACACGATTTTTGAAATCATTATCTCTAAAGTTGATGCAGAAAATGATTATAAATTTTTAGATTATATCAATAAATATAAGAAAGAAGAAGAAAAATGAGAGAGATTAAAAATCAAATAGAAAAGTACTATCAGCTATTCGATTCATTTGAGTACTTTGAAAACTTTATCAAGTATGCAGTTAGAGATTTAAAACCACAAATCTTTGTTGATAATGAACAAAATCCGAATTGCGTTGTACTCTATTCTTATCCAGCATATTTTATCCTAGGAGAACCAGATGAAAAGTATTCAGATGATGTTCTTTCTTTATTTCCTCGTGATTCTTGGATTATCGCTTCATCAAGTGCTTGGAATAATACAATCAATCAGCATTTCCAAGATGGTGTGATTACACATAAAAGAACGCTATTCAATTCAAATTCTTTATACGTCAAGAATATACTAGAACAAAGGAAACCCATCCCAAAAGATTTTTCCATTGAACCCATTCAAAAAAAACACATCGAAGAGGGTATGATACATGATGATGTCATATCGCGATTCTTTACAACATGTGATTTTCTAGAAAATGGTTATGGATTTACATTAGTCGACGGCGCTGGAACATGTCATGGATTCGCATTAACCAACTATCCAATCGTTGGTCATGATGTGGAATTGTACTTTAGAGTTGGCTATGACTTTTGCCCTGAATTCCGTTTAAAAGGAATAGGAACAACATTATGCACATACTTCATTGAAGAATCATTAAAAAGAGGATATAATCCTGTTTGGGATTCAGCAAATAGCATTTCAGCCCACATTGCTAAGAAACTTGGGTATGTAGAACAAAAGGAATGGCTGATGTATCATATTTCATAGAATACTTTTTAGATAAATCAATAGTGGCTGTTCCATATGCTACTTATCATATCCCGAGAAAGATAAACGTCAGTTTATAAAATGTACCCTATAGTCAGGGTCTTTTTTCAAAGTGTCCGTTCTATAGGGTACATTTTATTAATGAAAAAAGAATTTGAGTGTATTTTTCTATTTTAAATTGATTTCTTTGAATTTTTAGCGTGCAAATACCAGAATAGAAACACAAAACCAGTGTATGTATATTGAACAGCAAACTGAACGATTTCTGGTTTCGAATACCAACCAAAACCAACATATAATGGAATGCCTAATAATCCAGACTTATGGTCGAATATCGTTGTTGACAAATCAAATAGTTTTATAAAAATTGGATTTGATGAAGCTAGATACCCTAAATCTTTCAAAGCGGAGAGTCCTTCATGAATGGAGTATCCAAATAGAAAGCCAGCTTGTAGGATTAAGTAAGCCAATGTGATATTGAATATCGTTCTTAAATTCACTTTTACAAGTGAGTAGAAGATTAAGATCACAAGGATCAGTGATATGGTGATACCGGTAAATATGGATAGCAAGGAATAGTTTCCAGCGAATGTAAAGATGGCTATTTCAGCACCTTCTCTGGCGACCAGTACAAATGCTAACGTAATGATACCGACTTTGGATAGATTAATTTCGATTTTATCTTCAATTTCTTTGACGATATTTGAACCGTTCTTAATCATCCAAATAATAAATGTTGTTACAAGTAATAAGGCAAGAAGACTTGCAAATGATTCCCATAACTTGGCGATTGAGTTCAAGTTCCCTAATGCTTCTGAGATTAAAAATAAGATGAAACCAATGATGATGGACAACAAGACACCAAAGGCTGCGCCAGTCCAAACATGTTTTTTATATTCGTGCTTATTGGTTTGAATTAAGTATCGAATCATAATAGCGATAATCAAAAAGGCTTCTAAGCCTTCTCTGAACCCCATGATTAGACCTTGATAGAAATTAGCCATATTTTTTCTCCTCTACAATGATAAATGCATGTTAAATTATATAGAAGCGATGCTTGCTTGTCAAATTATACAATTTATCTTGACAAATCAAAGATACTTATTTACAATGTATTCAAATAACTATAACATTTCATAATGGGGGACATCTATGATCTTTCTATCGAAGTTTCAAAAGTTGACAATTCTTGTCTCAGCAATTTTTGCATTGTATGAATTCATTTTGTTCATTTTCATTTTTGTTCCTGCACATGCGTATGCACTTCCTGGGATTATTGCTAATTTTTTCATTCTTTTATTCTTCATGGTCATCACTTACTATTTACAAATGGGAATTCATTATCTTTTAGTGAATTATTTGAAACCTAACTATCTTAAATTTAAAGGTTTAGTTGATGGTATCGGTTCATCAATCATGTTAATTCTATCCTGCATCTTTTTAGTTGTTGTCATGAAGATGGGAACTTATGTTCAACTCATTCTTTATATATCTACTATCAGTTTGCTGATTGCTTTCACCCTTGCAAGTTTTGCGTCAAAATTTGGAGATTTTTAAATATCGTATTCGAGTGAACTACCTTTGATGAGTTGAGTTGAGAGTAGATAAATTTTTGATTCAATATTCACATGAAATAAGATAACTTACAAGTTGTATTTCGTTATTTTAAAATCTTAAAAAAAGAGGTAATCTATGAAAAGTATTAATGTCGAAGCAGTTGATGCAATACCTGAAGTTCAAGAAGATTTGTATTTTTCTGAAGAGGTTACAAACATAATAAAAAGGAAGCTTACAAGATATATCTTTTTTGTTTACCTTTTTCCCCAACTAACCTCCATATTGGCCTTTATTTTGAATCTTCTTAACGTTCATATTGGGATCATCATCCCTATGATGATCATAGGTCCATTAGCATCGCTTATTGTTGTGATTGTAATTAGAAATAAGGTAAAACAACTTGATAAAGATTGAGTTTCAATTCAATTTTTGTAATTCTTTATAATTCAAAGTTAAAATTTCTTTTTTGAGCGTATAATAATAAATAATATAAATAGAATAGTGGGAGGATTTAAATGAAATTAGATAAAATGGCTGAAAAATTAGGTTTTCAGCTCAAATCAGGTGTTTTTTCACGGACTTATAACGGATATGAATTCAGCTTGATATTATACAGGATGCAGGGACAATATGTTAAGTTGCCGATGCTACTCTTTGTTTTTAGCCAAGCGCTCGACAAGGAAGTATTCAAACAATTATTAAAGGGCAATGTGTTTAGGGGATTCATTAAAGAATCAGTTGCTCTAAAAGATAATGCAATTCTTTGTACTGCTGGGTTTAGGAACAAAGAAGCGTTGGATGAATTTTTAGAGAAGAAGACACAAATATTCAAGGAACTCAACTTGGGTCAGCTTGATTATTGCCCGTATTGCGGTCAAAAGGAAACGGATTCTTTGAGAATCATTAAAGGTGCTGTTGTTCATGTCCATGAAGTATGCGTAAATAATTTTGTTGAAAAAGTCACCACACATTTAAACACTGTAGGTAGCTCGAAAGAGAATTTAGTCAAAAGTATTATATATTCAGTGATTGGCGGTTTGATTGGACTTGTCCCTTCGATTATCGTCATGATGCTCTTCAGTTTTTATTCAGCATGGTTATTTTTATTGATTCCATATGCTGCATTTTATGGATTCAAAAAAGGTGGAGCACAAAAAGGATCATATGTGATGATTGTCATCACAGTCATCTCTCTGATTTTAGCCCCAGGATTCATGTTCTACGTCTATTATGATTTATCCATATACCTTGAAGTATCTTTTGGCATGATGCTGAACAGTTCTGATATCTATGCTGCATTTGTCAAGGATATGATCATGGCTGTCATTTTTACCTTAATCTCGGTATGGGCTTCATGGAAGTCAATCTATAAACAAACACACGGTCAAATCAAGAGAGACATACAAGATTTGCAAGGCTGATTCCATAGCTATAGCATGTTATACTTCTAATTCAAAAGAATATCATTACACTAAACATAGTTGTCTTTTATAGATGACTATTTTTTAGTCCTCAAAAATTATATAAGTTTGTTGACAAAGTCATCTCTTTAAGGTAAACTTATACAGGCAAATATGGCAGGTAGCGATCTGATTCATGCTATGCCGTTTTTTATTTGTTATGGAGGTTATATTGTGATTACTGTATCAAGTCTGAGTTTGATATTTCCAGATAAGAAAATCTTTGAGGATGTCAATCTAAAATTCTTACCCGGGAATTGCTACGGGGTTATCGGCGCTAACGGCGCAGGTAAGTCAACATTTCTAAAATTACTATCTGGAGAAAAGGAATCGTCATCTGGAGATGTCATCATTGAAAAAAACAAGCGTCTGGCTTTTTTAACACAAAACCAGAATGCTTTTGATGCTTATACAGCCTTAGAAACTGTGATTATGGGCCATAAAGAGCTTTTTAAGATCATGCAGGCAAAAGAGGTTCTCTATCAAAAAGAACATATGACAGAAGCTGAAGGCTACGAAATAGCAACCCTCGAAGGCAGATTTGCTGAGCTTGATGGCTGGGATGCTGAATCGGATGCTGAAAAGCTATTGAATGGTTTGAATGTGCCTGAAAGTGATTTTCAGAAGATGATGAGCGATATTCTGCCGAAAAATAAAGTAAAGATCTTGCTTGCTCAAGCGCTATTTGGTAATCCTGATATTTTACTGCTTGATGAACCGACCAATCACTTGGATTTCGAAGCGATTGCATGGCTTGAAAACTTCTTAATCAATTATGACAATACCGTGATTACGGTATCGCATGACCGTCACTTTTTAAACAACGTATGCACGCATATGGTTGATATCGATTATTTCCAAGCGAAAATGTATACGGGGAATTATGATTTCTGGATGGAATCCTCACAACTCGTTCAAAAATTGATGGCGGATAAGAATAAGAAAAAAGAAGAACGCGTCCAAGAACTCAAAAACTTTATCGCACGCTTCAGCGCCAATCTTTCCAAATCTTCACAGGCAACCTCCAGAAAAAAATCACTTGAAAAAATCCAGCTTGATGAAATTGTCCCATCTACCAGAAAGTATCCTTTCATCGGTTTTGAAATCGAAAAACAGCTTGGTAAAGATGTTTTAGAAGTTGAAAACTTAAGTGCTTCTTTAGATGGCAAAAAGTTATTTGAAAATGTTTCATTTACCGTCAACAGAGGCGATAAGGTCGCACTTTTAGGAAATAATGATTTGGCTAAAACTGCCTTACTCAAAATTCTTGCTGGAGAACTTAAACCAGATACAGGAACGATGAAGTGGGGACAAACCGTATCGAAAGCTTATTTCCCCAATGATAACGAATCTTATTTTGAAGGAAACGACAGCAATCTGATTGATTGGCTGAGACAGTACTCCAAGGATCCCAATGAATCTTATATCAGAGGTTTCTTAGGACGCATGCTCTTTTCTGGTGATCAACCGCTCAAGCAGGTCAAGTTCTTATCCGGTGGAGAAAAGATGCGGTGCATGTATTCTAAGCTGATGCTTGCCCAAGCCAATACGCTATTGATCGACTCACCGACAACGCACTTGGATCTTGAATCCATCCAATCCGTGAATAAGGGTTTGGAAGACTATAAAGGCGCAGTCATTGTCGCATCACACGACCATAGATTACTGGAGACAGTTTGTAATAAAATTGTTGAAATTGGTGATTTAGGGGCATTTACTTATGAAGATACGTTGGATGAATACATCGGCAACGCTGAAATCAAAGCAAAAACATCCCGTCTATACCGTTCATAAACAAGATTATCATTCGCACAGGATGCAATTGCAAAATTGATGATTATATTATATCTTTTTCGCTTTCAACTGTGATATAATACATACGAGAAATATAAGGAGCTAAACACTATGCAAAACATGCAAAAAAACTATAAAGGAAAACACCTGAAGAAAAATCAACTTAAAAGAGCACAAATGGCTGGCAAGAAGATTGTTCGTAATAAGGTTGTCAAAGGTTAATCCTTTAGAATAAAGAGACATTGAATGTCTTTTTTTTTATTTATTCAACAATATTCGCTTAATTTGTCATATGAATCCATAATCTGTTTAAAATTACTTATATCATTTGTGTTTATGAATGGTATAATTTTTTTAAAGACTTGCTTACTAAGCGAACGAGGGGATATCATGAAGAAAACACTCATTATCATTTTGATTTCCGTATTTTTGACCAGCAGTATAACTCTATACTATCTTTGGTTCAACAAAGAATACACCATCACTTTCGAATCGAATGGCGGAACAGAAATTACATCGTTAACATACAAGGCGAATGAAACAATTCTATTTCCTGATGATCCAGATTTACAAAATTTCGAGTTTGCAGGATGGTATATGGATGAAGGATTGAACAACTATTTTTCTTCAGACAAGATGCCAAGAAGAGACATTACACTCTATGCGGATTATGGGAGTGAAAGACTTATTTATACATTGATTGAAGATGAGTACGCCATCAGCTATCTTGCTAATTCACCTGGTGCAGCAGTTGTCATCCCTAAAAGACATCATGGATTATTGGTGACACATATTGCTCAAAATGCCTTTGTCATGCAACAGATTGCTTCCATCACTATTCCCAATACAATCACATCTATTGGCAATAATGCCTTCATGTCGAATGTGTTGTCGACGCTTTATATTCCGAATAGCGTAGTTACTATCGGCTCTAACGCATTCGCAATGTCTTCTTATTTAACCGAAATAATCTTTCAAGAAGAAAGTCAGTTATTAGAAATTAGTGATTCAACATTTATGGGTTGTTCACTTATAACGACAATTGAAATACCAAAGAGTGTAACCAGTATTGGAAGTTATGCATTTGCGTATGCATATCAACTCAGTAGTTTGATTTTTGAAGATGGAAGTTTGATAGAAGAAATTGGACCATTCGCTTTCGCTATGGCACAACATTTAGAGGAAATCGTACTTCCATCAGGACTTTTAAGCATTAAAGAATATGCATTTTCCAATCTTATTCAATTAACAAATGTCCTAATACCTAATACGGTCACCAATATCGGTGCATCAGCATTTGTTGGTACGAATGCACTCACTGCAATCTATATTCCAAACAGCGTGACTGTGGTTGGTTCTGATGCATTCAGTGCTGTAAGAATGCTTCCAATCATCATCTACTGTGGTGCTTCGGAACTCCCATCGGGATGGGATGCTTCATGGAACAGTTCACAAGGAATTGTCGAATGGGGAACAACAAACACATCATCTGAATAATGCATGAAGTTAACAATCATCAACAACGAATGGGTCTTGAACGAGATCCATTTTCTTTTTGATTAGCAGATTCTTCACCTTCATCTATTCATATGAACAATGCTATAATAGAAGAAGAATTGACATCTTTGGAGCATATATGAAAAAAACAATATATCTAATCATTTTCTTTTCGTTTATTCAAAGTCTCATCTCCAATCTAGGACATCCTGTCACACCTGCATTTGTTAGAAGCTTAGACATACCAGATTATATGTTTGGTGTGTTTTTCTCTGCGATGAGCCTTGGTTTAATGATTGGCGGACCCATCTGGGGAGTCTTGGGTGATCAAGGTAAAAAAAAGAAGTACATTGTTTTCGGAATTCTAGCTTATAGCTTCGGCCAAGTCTGTTTCGCATACGTCGGTAATGCTTCCCTGATGGTTTTATTCAGATTCATCAGCGGTTTTGGGATTGTATCCGCGATCACACTATTAACCAGTTATTTGATTGAACTCTCAGAACCCAGAGATAGAGCGAGATTCCTAGCATATGTTGCAGCTGCAGTTACATTGGGTGCATCCTTCGGCTATGCAATCGGTGGTTTCCTATCATCAAATCCCTTCATATCCAATCTTTTGGGAACATCTGACTATAGGCTTATCTTCCTGATTCAAGCGATTTTAAACGCAGCTTATGCGCTTTCCATCTACCTATTTCTTAAAGAGATAGAACCTCCTGTCAGCTTAAAACCAAGAAACTCCATTCTAAAAGATCTGAAAGGCATTACAAAGATTGAACCTAGTTTACTGATATTTTTACTCTCTTTAGCCTTAATCACCATTGGAAGTACCAATTTAAACAAATATATCGATGTCTACTTTGATGAATTGGGATATACGCCTTTGGATTTAGGTGCATTCGTGATGGCGACAGGAGTCGCATCGTTGTTTGCGAGTGTGATTCTCGTTCCCATCTTCGCAAAGTTCAAGAAACAGCTGGTCTTAATCAGCATCATTCATATTTTAAGTGCATTGATTGTATTTTATGTATTCAGATCGAATGTGTTTTTGTTAACGATGTACACGGTTTTCATGGTTTATGTTGTTTTAAAAGCGATTTATCAACCCCTTGAGCAAAACTATATTTCCTTGCATGCCAAAGAAGGAAAATATGGTTCAGCGATGGGCATCAGGCAGTCCTTCGTTTCCATTGGCATGGTGATTGGACCGCTACTGGGTGGGTTTCTCTACGAGAAGAGTCCAATCCTGCTCTTTGATTCCAGCGCATTCGCCTTTTTACTCGGTGTTTTACTTTTGGGAGTTGTATACTTGTTGGAACGAAAAAAGAAAAAAACTACCGAAATATCAGCGGATTCATCCCTAAATGGATGATAAGATTGCATTTTATTCCAATCGGGAATAAAATGTAGTCGAAAGAGGTGGTATGTTGAACAAAATTCTCAAAAATATCATCATCGGTGTTGTGCTGCTCATGATTATTACAGGTTTTCAATTTTTGATCTCCCTGCTATTTCAAGAGGATGTCAATCCTGATACTGAACGGGGAGCTTATTTAATCAGCCTTCTGCTCGGATTGTCTGCAATTCCCGCATTTATTCTTTCATTTTTCACACCTTTAATTCTTAAAATGAAAACAAGAGATGATATCATGATTGGTGCTTCGCTTTGGACGCTTGTTTTCGTTATTAGCTATGTGATTACAGGAATTAACAATCACACCTTTAATGTAATATTTCAAACCATTGGGTTGTATTGGCTATTCTTCGCTGTTTTCTTTGGTCCAGTCATCTTCATGAATATCAAAAAGTACGACTAATCAATGATCATCAAGATTGATTAAGTGTGAAATCCTTGGATTTTGCACTTTTATTTTGTAAAATGAGCATATAGATGATTAATAGAGGTGACTATGAATAAAAATCCGCAAATTGAATTAAATACAGATACATATATTGCCCAATTTCCACAATCGGTTCAAGATAAGCTGAATGCTTTGAGAAAATGCATTCAACAAGCAGCACCAGAAGCTTTTGAAAAGATCAGTTACCAGATGCCGACCTTTGATTTGCACGGCAATCTTGTACATTTTGCAGCTTTTCAAAACCATATCGGCTTTTATCCTGGAAGCTCAGGCGTGGAAGCATTCACTTCTAAATTGACTGCTTATCATACATCAAAAGGCGCAATCCAGTTTCCAATCCAGCAAGACATTCCGTTTGATTTGGTGAAAGATATCGTTATGTATAGAGTCAAAGAAAACATGGAGAAACATCAACAAAAGCTCATTCAAAAAAAGAAAAAGTAAATATCACAGTTAATCCGCATCAACCACATCTCATTTGACATGTGGTTTTTTTTACTCTTGTTCATGTTTAGGTGATTGATAATTTCATTTGATAAAATAGTTATATTTTTTCTATCTTTTTGATTGCTATAAAAGCGCTTTCATGATAGAATAAAATTAATCAGTAAGCACCCGTTTCTTCTATGTTTTCAATAAATAAATAAGACCATTTCAGGCTTATGGTAAGATTCAATCGCATGCTTTATCTACAAAACGAGGATTACCAATGTATTTTGTTAAAATCAGCTTGATTATCTTTTCAAAAATAGAATGATCACGAGGAAAAAGCTCTTAAAAAGGGAAAAGGAGTATTTTTTATGCCGCTAAAGGACCTGCAAAAAGCTATTGGAGTACCGAATATCCTGTTACCAAGAAAATCAATTGATTTAACCAAATGGGCGATTGTCGCCTGTGACCAGTTTACCAGCCAACCTTCTTACTGGAAAGAACTTAAGAAATTTATCGGAGATGAACCATCCACTTTTGAAATGGTTCTACCCGAAGTGTATTTAGAAAAGATGAATGATGAATACATCAAAAAGATCAATCAAACGATGATTGATTATCTGAACCATTTCATCTTTGAAGATATTGGACCTTCGATGATGCTCATTGAAAGAATGACTTCAATCAATAATCGAAGACTTGGATTATTGATGACCATTGATTTGGAAGCATATGATTACCAAGATGGATCCAGACCATTGATCAGAACAACTGAAAAGACGATATTGAATAGAATTCCACCAAGAGTTAAAATCAGAGAAAACGCTCCATTAGAGCTTTCCCATGTGATGCTGCTTGTCGATGATCCAAAATTGCAAATCATTGAAAATCTTTATGAAAGACGACATGAATTTACCAAGAAGTACGATTTCGTCTTGAATATGTTCGGTGGACACATCAAAGGATATCAAATTAAAGATTGCGACCAAATCATTAAGGATTTTTACAGTTTGATTCAAGATCCGAAGAATCCTTTGCTGTTTGTTGCTGGAGATGGAAATCACAGTTTGGCAACAGCGAAAGCGCATTGGGAAATGCTGAAAAAAACGTTGCCTAAGGAAGAATTGATCAATCATCCAGCGCAGTATGCTTTGGTTGAAGTTGTGAACATATACGATAAAGGACTTCAGTTCGAAGGCATCCACCGCGTATTATTTAATGCAGATGAATCTTTTATAACAGAATTATTTCATGCAGTAGACCGTGAAGAAGAAACCTGGATTTATACGAATGAAGTCGGAAAGACTGCGTTCTACATTCCAAAGAATGTTCCAACAGCTTATGAAGAAATTCAATCCTATATTGATTCCTACATGGAAAGACACCCGCATGTCACCATTGATTACATCCATGGAGACGAGGAACTCATCCAGGTTTGCAAGGATCATCCAAAGAGCATTGGCATCAAGATGCCTTGCATGGAACGTTCTGAACTGGTTCCATTCATCCAACAAGGCAAGGTTTTACCTAGAAAATCATTTTCAATGGGATGCGCAACTGCGAAAAGATACTATCTAGAAAGTAGATTCATCATAAAAACCAATCAAAAAATGAAGGGAGAACAATAAAAATGAAACGTATTTACAATTTCTCAGCAGGACCAGCAATACTACCCGAAGAGGTATTAAAAGAAGCAGCCAATGAAATGATGGATTACCAAGGCAGCGGCATGTCAGTCATGGAAATGAGCCACCGCTCCAAGGTTTATCAACAAATCATCGATGATGCAGAAAAAGATTTGAGAGAGCTTTTAAACATTCCATCCAACTACAAGGTTTTATTTCTTCAAGGAGGAGGGACAACGCAATTTGCGATGGTACCGATGAATTTAATGAAGAACAAGGTCGCAGATTACATCATCACCGGACACTGGGCTAAAAAAGCTGCTGAAGAAGCTGCAGTTTATGGCAAGGTCAACAAAGTGGCATCCTCTGAAGACAAAATATTTTCCTACATTCCAGATGTTACCAATTTGAAGATCAGTCCCGATGCGGATTATGTCTACATGTGTGAAAACAATACGATTTATGGAACTAAGTATCATACACTTCCAAATACACAAGGAAAACCGCTCGTTTCCGATGCTTCATCATGTTTCCTATCGGAACCGATTGATGTCACCAAATATGGTTTATAAATCTTCACGGATGATGAGAATGTCGGACCAGCAGGTACGGTCATTGTCATCATCCGTGAAGATTTAATCACGAAAGATCATTTCCCCTTCACACCATTGATGCTTAAATATGATATTCATTCCGAAAACCAATCGATGTATAATACTCCTCCAACCTATGGAATCTATATGTGCGGCAAAGTCTTCAAATGGCTGTTGAAAAATGGCGGTCTTGAAGCAATCTATAAGATTAACGTGGAAAAGGCGAATGTCATCTATGATTATTTGGATTCAAGCAAGTTGTTCTATGGAACTGTTGAAAAGAAATCGAGATCATTGATGAATGTCTGCTTCAAGTCAATCAGTCCAGAAATTGATGAAGAATTTATCAAGCAAGCGAAAGCTAAGGGCTTTGATAATTTGAAGGGACATCGCACAACTGGCGGTATGAGAGCATCCATCTATAATGCGATGCCGATCAATGGCGTTAAAGCATTGGTCAGCTTTATGAAAGAATTCGAACAAAACTTAAAGGGGTAATGAAATGAGAACCATACATTGTCTCAACCCAATATCAAAGGTTGGTTTGGATACACTTCCAAAAAACTATCAAATCACTACTGAGCTTCAGAAAGCAGACGCTATTTTGGTAAGAAGCGCTTCTATGCATGAAATGGTACTTCCTGAATCTGTCCTTGCGGTTGCACGTGCAGGTGCTGGTTTCAATAATATACCTTTTGAAAATCTCGCTAAACAAGGCGTTGTTGTGTTCAACACACCGGGAGCGAATGCGAATGCTGTTAAAGAATTGATTATTGCAGGCATGCTTTTGGCTTCAAGAGATATTTATGGTGGAATCCAATGGTTGAACAATAATAAGACGGATGATCAAATTGCAAAGACAGTCGAAAAAGCGAAAGCTCAATTCGGAGGAACTGAAATATTCAATAAGACCATCGGCATCATCGGACTAGGCGCCATCGGCAAGCTGCTTGCCAGAGCTTGCTCCGCTTTAGGCATGAAGGTGATCGGAACAGATGCCTTTTTGGATAGCGTGCTCGCGGTTAAGGACACACTGCCTTCAGATATGGTTTTTGTGAAAACAAACGCAGAGCTTTATCCGAAATGCGATTTCATCAGTGTGAACGTTCCATTGATGCCTGAAACCAAATATATGATCAATAAAGCTGCCTTCAGCCAAATGAAGGATGGAGTAGTACTATTGAACTTCGCGAGAGACCTTCTCGTGAATGATGATGATTTAAAAGAAGCGATTCAGTCAAAGAAGGTCAGAAAATATGTTACTGACTTCCCGAATAACCAAACTGCTCAAATGGAAGGCGTTATCGCAATTCCCCATCTGGGAGCATCCACTGAAGAAGCGGAAGATAATTGCGCTGTCATGGCAATCCATCAGATCGTCGAATATATTGAAAACGGAAATATCATCAACTCAGTCAATTATCCAAATCTGAATGCAGGCACTCCAAAACGCAAGTCAAGACTATCTATGATTTACGAAATGGACAAAAATTTCGTTGAGTTAGCCAAGAAGATTGCTGAATGCGGCAATAAGGTCATTCAGTTCATCCATGTAGAAAAAAATGGATTCGGATATGCAATCATAGACTGCGACCATGAGATTGATCATATCACCGTTGATGCGATTAATAATCTTGCGGGCATGATTAAAGTCAGAAAGATCAAATAGTCGAAATAAGTGAAAAATGTGTTGGAACCGCACCAAAAATGCGGTTCTTTTTTTCTTTTTTCATCAAAAAGAGCGATGAAAGCGTTCTTAACAATTTCATTCATTTTATACTTGCATTAGTGCTAACAACAATGTATAATATGAGTGCGAAAGGAAGATGACGATGACCAATATAGAAAAAATAAACGAAATATTCATTCATCATCAGGGTTTGATTACGAGACAGGACCTCGTCGATCAAAACATTCCAACCTGGTTTTTAACCGACCTTGTTAAAAAGGGACATATCACACGGTTGAGCAGGGGAATTTACTCCAATCGATTTGAATCATTTGATACATACTATGTATTTCAACAAACGCACAAGCGATGTGTATTCTCACATCAAAGCGCGCTTTACTTGAATCACTTGATTTCAAAAATGCCATTGCAGACAGAGGTTACGGTTTACAAGGGTTATAACTCATCCAAAATAAATGATCAAATCAGAGTCTATACGACTGAAAAAAAGTATTATGAACTCGGAATGATTGAAAAGGAAACACAGTTCCATCATTTTGTTAAAACTTATGACATGGAACGGACACTTTGTGATATGATTAAACGGAGAAACGAAATTGACTCCGATATTCTTAAAAAAGCGTTCAGATCATATATGAAGGACGGCAGTAGGGATATTGCCAAGCTTAAGTATTACGCAAAAGAACTTAAGGTAATCAAGGAAATCGACATCATACTAGATGTCCTGGCAGTATAACAAAAAATAGGAGAAATAATGACATTCAAAGAATTAAATCTAATTGACCCAATCCTAAAAGCATTGGACACAGAAGGCTATCTAGCGCCTTCACCCATACAGGAACAATCAATCCCTGTATTGTTAGAAGGAAAAGATATCTTAGGCAGTGCACAAACAGGAACAGGGAAGACCGCAGCATTCGCGATCCCAATCATTCAAGGACTCTATCTGGCACACAACGCAGGGCTTGTTACTAAAAAAATTCAAGCGTTGATTCTAGCTCCGACAAGAGAGCTTGCAAGTCAGATTAAAGATAGCTTTTCAAGTTATGGCAGATATGTTAAAATCAAGACAACGGTTATTTTCGGAGGTGTGAGACAAAAAGCTCAGACCGAAGCCCTTGCCAAGGGTGTGGATATCTTAATTGCGACTCCCGGCAGATTGCTCGATTTAATCAATCAAGGCTTTATAGATCTATCTCAAGTCAAATTCTTTGTACTTGATGAAGCAGACCGGATGCTCGACATGGGATTCATCCATGATGTCAATAAAATTGTTAAACTTATTCCTTCCAAAAGGCAAACCATGCTGTTTTCAGCAACGATGCCCAAGGAAATCGCAGAACTCGCAAACGCAATTTTAAAAGATCCAGTCCGAGTTGCTGTGACTCCAGTTGAAGCAACTTTAGATATCATCAAACAATCCTTGTATCTTGTGTCAAAAAAAGATAAAATAGATTTGTTGGCACATTTAATCATTGCGCATCAGATTCCATCTGCTTTAGTCTTCACCAGAACGAAGCATGGAGCAAACAAAGTCGTTAAGGATTTGAATCAATTGGGCATCATGTCAGAAGCCATTCATGGAAACAAATCACAAAACGCACGTGAAATCGCATTGAAGAACTTTAAGACAAA